>Ga0157368_1000004_pt1 | contig 131482 bp, 133 predicted proteins | sample AttbisABBM3_FD_113146 | JGI IMG/M metagenome (GOLD analysis project Ga0157368, IMG submission 113146) | Fungus gardens microbial communities from leaf cutter ant in Botucatu, State of São Paulo, Brazil - Atta bisphaerica ABBM3 | ecosystem: Host-associated > Fungi > Mycelium > Unclassified ... | reverse complement strand
TGCACACTTAGATATTGAAACTGAAGCACGGCTAAAAGAAACGATGTTGCCTGTGTTTAATAATCGGTTGGTGATTTTTGCAACACACCGCTTACACTGGTTAAAGCAGATGGACTGGATTATTGTCATGAAAGATGGGCAAATTGTTGAACAGGGTACATTAGCCGAATTAGTGGCACAACAAGGTTATTTTGTCGAATTGCAAGCGGCAATGCGAGGTACAACACATGCGTAAGATGCTAGCTTTGATAAAGCGTGATACATGGGTATTTCCCTATTTAAAATCATATAAGCGATTATTAATCTTGATTATTTTCTTGGGCTTTATGACAACTTTCTCAGGGGCCGCTTTGATGTTTACATCAGGCTTCTTAATTTCTCGTTCGGCACAAATGCCAGAAAATATATTAATGGTGTATGTGCCAATCGTGTTAACCCGTGGGTTTGGAATTGGCCGCCCATCATTTCGCTATGCGGAACGATTAGTCTCGCACGATTGGGTCCTACGGATTGTCTCGACATTCCGTAAACGATTATATAGCTTAATTGAAACGGGTACCAAGTCAGTTTATGCTACTTCACAAACAGGTGAAGTATTAAATGTGTTGGCAAATGATTTGTTTAAGATTGAAAATTTTTATCTACTAACTGTTTTTCCGACGATTATTGGGTTAATTATTTATGCTTTAATCGGCATCGGTGTGGGGGTGTTTAATTGGGGCTTTGCACTGGCAATTCTACTTGTGCTAGGAATGACAACAATTTTAGCACCTATGGTAACGCTAGCTGTTAACGGTGCTCGTGATTATAAGCAGCAGCAATTAGAAGCAGTTGTTTATACGAACTTGACTGATACAGTTATGGGTTTGCAAGATTGGATTTTAGCAGGGCGGACGGCGGAATTAGCGACGCAACAAGCGCGTGATTTTGCAGCCGTGGATCAACTTAAAAGTAAGCAAGCCCATTTTGATTGGTGGCGTGATTTTGGTGGTACGATAACGATTGGGGCAACAGCGTTATTGTTGTTGCTATTTGCGCAGACCAATTTTGGTGGGGATTCATTTGGTGTTAATTGGATTGCTGCTTTTGTATTGGCAATTTTTCCGGCTGAAGATGCCTTAACAACAATCAGCTCTGGTGTGGGGCAATGGCCCCGCTATCAAAGTTCCATTAATCGGTTGAATGATATGGATGAAGCAGCTAAAGCAGAAGGACAACAAGTAGTCCAACAAGCTACTACTATACCGAATGATACAACCATTACCGTAGCCAATGTGTCGTTTGCTTATGAAACAGAACCGGTCTTAACTGATTTTAATTTGGTTGTAAAACCCGGTCAAAAATTAGCGATATTAGGACAATCCGGGGCGGGAAAAACCACGCTATTGAAATTAATCTTGGGTGATGAGATGCCCCAACAAGGCGCCATTCAAATCGGTAAAACACCAGTAGCTGCTTTAGTTGAAAAACGTGCTGAATTAGTGGCTATTTTAGACCAACAACCTTATTTATTTGATAGTACGGTTGCTAATAATTTGCGATTGGGTAATTTTTCGGCGACGGATACACAATTGTGGGATGTGTTACGTCAAGTTAATTTAAAGGAACTTGTGGCAAACTTACCACAGCAATTACAAACGCCGATGAGTGAGATGGGGGGCCGTTTTTCAGGGGGGGAGCGACAACGCTTTGCCTTGGCCCGTATTTTATTACAAGACACACCAATTGTTGTCTTGGATGAACCGACGGTAGCCCTAGATCCGATTACTGAACGCCAAGTATTGGAAACTATTTTTACAACATTACAAAATAAAACGGTTATTTGGGTTACGCATCACTTGACCGGAATTGAACTAGTTGATAAGGTTATTTTTGTTGAAAATCAAGGTATTACGATGGCGGGAACGCCTGAAGAATTGTGGTCAAATGAACCTCGTTATCAGCAATTATTAGCGTTAGATCATGGGGATTTGTGACAAGGATAGAAACGAGGAATGTGATGGCCAGACGAAAAAAAGGGATGCAGTTAAACCTAAAAACGTTGCGACTATCACATTTTTTTGTGCAAAAGGGTCGTGTATTATGGCGCCGTGTATTTACTGTATTAGGTATTCTATTAGCCTTAGCAATTTGGCAGTCAGATTTATTTAAGCGGCAGGAAGTAGCCGTTGAACCAGTTCAAGATCAGTCATTTATGGCCTTGAATCGTGAGCAATTTATTGCGCGAATTGCACCGGAAGCTGAAATGTTGCAAGGACAGTTTGGTGTACCGGCCTCGATTAGTATTGCACAGGCGGCGTTAGAATCTAATTGGGGTCATTCGCAACTGGCAGCTAAGTATAATAATTTTTTTGGGGTGAAGGCAGTTGGGAATACGCCAAGTGTGACATTGGCAACCCAAGAATATGTTGATGGTCAATGGGTTACAATCCACGCTGCATTCAGGCATTATGACACATGGCAAGCGTCAATGGTTGACCATGCGCAGTTGTTAGCGCATGGTACGACTGATAATCCGCAACGGTATCAAGCTGTATTAACAGCACAAACTTATCAAAGTGCCGCACACGGATTAGTCAGTGGTGGGTATGCAACTGATCCCAGTTATGCGACAAAAATAATTGAAATGATTGAAACATATGAGTTGAATCAGTATGATAAAAAGTAAGATTGTAGGATAAAGGCGAGAAATGACATGAGTTTTGAAATTTTACCAGAAGCAACCATTGGTATTATCAGCGACAATATCATGGGGAAATATTTAGCACAGGTTGCTCATAATATGGGGTACAGCGTGGCCGCTTATAGTACGCTCAAAAACGCACCCATCTTACAGGAAGCTGACTATTGCTTTGTTGATGATGGGGATGCTTTAGTGGAATTTGAAAATTTTCTAGCATTAGTAACTGTGGTAACCTATACATCTGGTTGGTTACCACCTAAATTAGTAGCCATGCTAAAAGATGTGAACTTACCGCAAGGAACTGAATTACTTGAATTAACGGATGATCATGCCTTAGGCCGTGCTTTTTCGGAAACACAAGCATTAAATTTGTTGCCTTACGAAAGTGTCAGTTCGCTGGATGAAGTTGCGACTGCTGTGCGTAATTTAGGGTACCCAGTTGTTGTTAAACCTATTTTTAAGCACAAGCATCATGATGATACAGTCATTTTACGAGGCGATTGGGACTTGGGATTGGTTGCGCCGTTAATTGACGGTGGTGCATTGCTAGTTGAATCGTGGTTGGATAATTTGCAAGAATTTTCAATTACAGCAGTTCGAAATCAACAGGGACAGTTACAGTTATACCCAATTCGTCAAACACAGCGGATTGCAAATAATCTACGCCGTGCTTGGACAATTGACGAATTATCAGATGAAGTCGCAGCAGTGATGACTGAAATCACAACTAAAATTGGACACAATATCAATGTTATTGGAACTTTTAGTGTTAATTTCTTTTATAGTGCTACCGGTAATTTGTACGTGCGTGACATTACGGGAGGGATTGAAGATACAGCCATTCTATATGATGTTACAACTAGTTTTTCAGTGCTTGCCCAACATTTACGCGCCATTACTGGACAAGCGTTGGCAGATGTTTTATTAACACAAGCCGGCATCTATATGCCAATTACGGTTGATCAAAAAGAGGCTTTGTTTAGACATTGGCAAATTCAACCTAATTGGCAAGTCTACTTAGCAACCCAACCAACCGTTAATCAGCAAGCGGGCTATGTGTTGACGACGGGTAGTGCGGCAACACAGTTGTTTAATCAATTACATGTAGCTGGTATTTGGGATTTTGATTAATTGTATAGAAAGAAGATAACCCCCCTTAAGACTGGCGTGCTTAAGGGGGGTTATTATTATCAAAATAAAAACGATATGGGTGGTTAAGCCATTGTTGCTTGGATAAGTACAATTAAGCTACTAGCAACCAAGGCGATAAGCATGACAATAACCACGCCCATAATAACTTTTTGCATCGTTGATTTCTTTTTCTTAGCCATGTGAAATTCCTTTGGTAATGTATTAATACTATTGTACAAGATTTCTTAGTAAAAGGTACAGCCGAATTAATTTTCAATATGATAAAATAGTATGAGATAAAAGACCCTGGAGGGAAGCCATGTTAACCGTGTTTGACTGGCCATATACAATTTTTGTAACGTTTGTTGTGGTCATTTTATTAGAAGTTTTGCAACGAACAATATTTCGTTATTGGTGGCCAAAACAATTACGGGTTTTAGACATCGCCACCATTATTATGTGGTGGAACATTGAAGCAATTACCTTTCAAACGTGGCACCGCTCACTTTTAGTACCAATTGTATTAATGTTTGTACTATGGGGAATTGGCTTGGCCCTATTTCAAGGATTTATCCGTGAATCGTTTGATACGCGTCGCTTTTGGATGATGTGGTGGCGGATTGTTGGGTTTGGTAGCCTCTTAATAATGATTGCATTAGCTGTATTTGCCTATTTGGTAACAAAATAGAAAAGAGATTAAAATGGAAAAAATTGATGGTTATGTAAAGACGTGGAATGAAGACAAAGGATTTGGTTTTATTGAAGTAAAAGGTGAAGAAGATGTTTTTGTGCACTTTTCTGCTATTGAAACACCCCGCATTCGAGATTTAGAAATTGGGGAACCGGTTAAATTAGTGATTATCCAAGGTATTCGTGGACCACAAGCAGCAGCAGTAGAAGTGAAGACAACTGGAGAAGCGTAGTATGGCATCACCTTATGATGAACAATTCCGCGAAACGGTTATTAATGAAGTAGAAAAGTATCAAGGTCATATCATTCGCGTAACGCAACAAACGGTTGTCTTACCCGATGGGCGTCAATCAAAGCGTGATATTGTATATCATAGTGGTGCAGTCGCTGTTTTAGCCTTAACCGCTGATAATAAGATGATCTTAGAACGGCAATGGCGGGCCCCCGTACAAAAAGTCACGTTAGAGATTCCTGCGGGGAAAGTTGATAAGCGAGATCAGAATCCGCTAGATACAGTTAATCGGGAGCTTAATGAAGAGACCCGTTTAATGGCACAAAAAGTAGAAAAAATCGCAGGATTTTATACATCCATTGGGTTTGCTGATGAATATATGACGCTTTACCTGGCAACTGACTTACAACCGGTGACGAATGCCTTGCCACAAGATGATGATGAACAAATTGATTTGATTTTTGTTGATTTTGATGAAGCCACGCAACTATTTGAAAGTGGCCAATTAGATGATGCTAAAACCGCGATGGCATATATGTATTGGAAAACGTTGCGGTTAGCAGGTGAATAATATGTTTTGGAATAAAAAGAAAGCACCGGCAGATTTAGAAGCTAGTCGTCATGTAGCAACGGAGACGCCGGAAACAATAGTTGAAGATACGCAATCACGTTTGCAACGGTTAAGCGGTCAAGTTGAGCCAACTGGTGATGTTTTAACTCGTCGTGAAAATCACCTAACAAGTAAGGGTCGTTATGAGTTAGACCCCGTGACACGGCAGTTAACGCCTGCAGGAAAGACCGCACGGTTAAAGCGTCGTTTATTGTTGACTAATATTACATTGATTATTTTAATTATCCTAACGTACTTAATTCTATTTTTCCTGTAAACTATAGATAGTAACGAATTAATGAAAGTGAGATAAATATGCGCTACGGAATTATTAATGCAATGGCAGAAGAAAAAGCGGCCTTAGTCGCGGCAATGGTAGAAGAAAAGCAAACGACCATTGCTGGAAAACTATTTCACCACGGTAAGATTGGTACTGTTGATGTGGTGGTGGTTGAATCAGGGATTGGTAAGGTTGCCTCAGCCTTAACAACAACGCTATTGATTACGAATTTTGCGGTTGATGCAGTGATTAACTCAGGGTCAGCTGGTGCGCTAGGTGCTGATTTGCGGATTGGCGATGTTGTTGTAGCAACTGAATTAGCATATGCTGATGCTGATGCGCGTGTCTTTGGTTATGATTATGGACAGGTGCCGCAACAACCGGCTCGTTTCTTAACGAATAAGGACCTGTCAGCTGGGTTGGCACAAGCTTATGAATCAGTAACCGATGCCCGGTTAGTACAAGGGTTGGTTGTTTCAAGTGATTCATTCATTTCAAGTGATACACAAAAGCAAACGATTTTATCACACTTTGCTGACGCACAATCAGCTGAAATGGAAGGGGCATCAATTGCCCAAGTTGCCCACTACTTTGATGTCCCATTTGCGGTAGTTCGTGCAATTTCTGATAATGCTAATGGTGAAGCTGGACCAACTTTTGATGAATTTATTGTTGATGCAGGGAAGCAATCTGCACAGGTGTTGATCAACTTCTTCAAGCAACAATAAGCCAATTATTAGAGAACTTAAATCATTTTCTGCTTAGCGGGATAGTGGTTTAAGTTTTTTTATTTAAAAAAGGGACAAACATGGTAAAAGATATTAATTATATTTATGTACCAGGGGATATCAGCTTACCACCTATCTTGTTATTGCATGGTACGGGTGGTGATGAGATGGATTTGTTGGCAGTAGCTGATCAGTTAGCACCAAAGCATCCTAAACTGGCGATTCGCGGGCGAATTAATGAGGGTGGAAAATGGCGCTATTTTGAACGTGTAGATGTTAATACATTTAACTTGGCTTCATTAGAACATGAAACGGACTGGCTAATTCAAGTTGTACAACAACTAGTTCGTAAGCATGGGTTATTAGAACAGGGGATGCTACTATTAGGTTACTCAAATGGTGCGAATATTGGGGCCTACGCAATATTAACGCGCTCTGAAACGCCTTGGCAAGTTGCGATGCTATATCATGCCCGGTTAATCACCCCGGTTGTCGGACAGCATAATAGAACTAACCAAAAGATTTTTGCCACCTATGGGGAAGTCGACCCATTGGTGACCTACTCTAAATTTTCACAGCTTATGCAGGCATTCCAAAATCAGTCGGCGCAAGTATCAACTTTCGTCAGTCGTAATTCGCATGCGGTTTCACCATTGGAAATTACAGCAACTCAGTTATGGCTACAGGCCAATCAATTAGTTATAAAGTCTACATTAAGAAACTAGCCAATTAAAATAAACCCTAGTAAACTTATGTTAATAGATGATTCTAATGGTAGGAGCAAAAACATGGCATTTGAAACAAGTGTAAAAGTGGTGGGTGATGCAATCACGTATCGATTTAATTCGAATTTGAAGAAATATGCGTTGGGGGATACTGGTTTTGTGACAAACAATGCAGGCGCATATGTTATGCAACGCTCATTGGAGCCGGCTAAAGGTCTTGCTAATGCGATTAAGTTAAAGGTAGTTGTTGATAAGAATTTGACGGGCGTAAAGATTAAAACGGTTAATCCTAATGGTGCGGCGACGGTTAATATCTTTAAGCACCCTGATAATGAAGAAATGGTAACGTTGTATCGTTTTTATTTAGATGAATTAGTCTCACGTGAAATTTTAAGTGTGGATTAATCGTTAAAAAACCAATTAAAGTCTGTTGACGCTAGTCTCGCAACTTTAGTTGGTTTTTTTGCTGTTTATAACTTAAGAAGACCTTATAAAAAGCACTAAAAGTAACTAAATGTCCTAAAACGCAACTTTTTAGCTGTTACATAAATGTCATGTAAGCGATTAACTAAAAAATAAATCAGGTAAAACGTTTAAATTTAGTTCAATTTAGCTATAATCGCCCATAAACTTAACTGGTTAATCATTTTTCGGTAAAGCTTTTTATAGCAAGGATTAGGAGCTGTATAATCAGCACTGTTGCACCAAAGTGTCTTAAAATAAGGAATTTGAGATATCGGCGTAACGAACCGACTTTTCTTTGTAACAGTAAGTAAGTTCAACTTGGTAAACTAATATTTGTTGTTGAGAGAGGTACACCTGTCACAAGTTGTTGCGGAAAAACGCACCTGGGTGACGAGGGCTGTACATAAAGAATAAATAGAGTTTAAAAGATAAAGGAGATCTATCCCCTATGAATAAGAAGATGATTACTGCATTCACTGTTGCTGGTTTTGCGACGATTGCCATGGCAACGACTGCTTCAGCTGACTCATACACTGTTAAGTCAGGTGATACGTTGTCAAAGATTGCTTTGGAAAATAACACGACGATTGCCAAGCTAGTTGCTGATAACCAAATTGCTAATGCAAACTTGATTTTCGCCGGTCAAGCTTTGGAAATTAATGGTGTTGCTACGGCAGCACCAGTTGTCCAAGTACCAGTGGCTGCAACAGCTAATACAGTGTCTTACAATGCACCTGTTACAGCGCCAGCAGTGGCTACTGCACCAGTAGTTGCCGCTCCGGCAGTACAAACTGTTGCAACGCCTGCAGCACCAGTACAAGCAACTGCACCAGTCGTTGCAACGTCTGGATCAACATATGATCAATTTATTGCAGCTGGTGGAACTGCTGCTATGTGGACGGCTATCGTGATGCCTGAATCAGGTGGAAATGTGAATGCGACAAACGGTCAATACCACGGCTTAGGTCAAACTAACCAATCATGGGGTTACGGATCAGTTGCGCAACAAACAACTGGTATGTTGAACTATGCCGCTGAACGTTACGGATCAATTGATAACGCCATTGCCTTCCGTGCAGCTAATAACTGGTGGTAAGATAAAATTTTTATAATTGTTAATTAAATAACCCTGATAACGAGCATCCAGCTCGTTATCAGGGTTTTTGTTATATATCGCGAAATAATTCTTGCCAAACTTGGCGATTTAATTTTTTCTTTCTAGGTTTTGGTGTTGTGGTTGGTTTTGGAACATAGGTTGCTTTTTTGTAGGCACGCACAATCGTTGCTTGATTTTCCTTATCAATGGGCAGTTGGTTTTCAATAAAGGGCACCGCTTCAGTTGGTAGGTCATTAAATTCATGCTGGTGCGTTAAAAACCAGGTACGCATGTCGGCATTTAAACCGGCATGGCGTCGAATGCGTTGTAATAATTCATCTAGGCCAAAATTAATATGGTGTAATTGCGTTTGTAATTGTTTGACGACATCTTCGGGGACACCCAAGTGATCAGCAAAGTGCGTAATCCCAAGCTTAATAAGTTGACCGGCCTGATTTTGAAGGACGTATTGATGTTTAAGACGCCGGCCACAATCACAATAAAGTTGGGGACCATGGTGATCATCGTAATTGTCATTAAAATAATAAGCAACAAATTCCCATTCACCGGTTAGGCCGACAAAGTTTTGATCAACAAAAACTGATGTGTGTTGAAACCGAATGTGAGCTTGGATAACCCGTTTTTGTTCAGTTGTTAATTGTTGCCAGGTTTCTTGGCGTTTTTGACGAGTTAGAGAAACTTTAGTTGAACGAGGGTGTTTAACCATTTATATCGCCCTTTCTAGAAAAAATAGCTGTTATCTATTATACGCCTGATGTGGCTTGCCACTCAACTAGGCGTTGGACTAATGCTTGATAGACATACTGGACGTCATCGGGTAGGCCGCGTAGCTCATAATCAGCTAGGAGCGGGACTTGATACATTTGGGCATAACGTTTAGCTGTTAGGACGTATTGGTCATCGAAATTTTTATTACCTGAACCAACTAAACCTAATAAATAATTGGCATTATTCATATATGCAATATAATCACTCAAGGCAAACGTTAACAATTCATGGACATTAGGACCAGTGCCGGTGCCACCTTCTAGATAAGTAGGAACAATGGCAAAATAAGGTGCCATCTCAATCGCATCCATACTAGCATCAGAAATTTCAACAGGGATGAATTCATATTGGTTTTGGCTAGCTGCATAGGCAACTAATCGTTGGACAAAAGAACGTGTGTTACCAGAAATTGATATGTATAAAAGCCGAACTTTCATAATATAAGCCTCGTATGTTTTTCTCAATATTATCATAATACAGGCGATTAATCCGCCAAGATTTAGTGAAAATTTCACATAACGGAAAGTTATATTTTAATATTTTTGTAACAATTAGCTCAAAGCCTAATGTGGCGCTAAATAGCGTTGTAAAGCCTTTTTTTCTTAAGATTTATTCCCTTGCATTCTGTTAGGTTGATAGTTATACTCAGAGTCAGTAAAAGAAAGTTGCTTTTAAAAAATAATAACGAAATATGAGGAGAAAAACGATGCAAAACGTTACGGTTTACACTAAAAATAACTGCATTCAATGCATGATGACGAAGAAGACCTTGGCACAATATGGTGTTAGTTACGTAGAAAAGAACGTTGAGGAGGACGCAGCAGCGATGGCCTTTTTGAAAGATCAAGGTTACCAAGCTGTACCAGTTGTTTTCTCAGAAGCTGCAGAACCAATTAAGGGATTCCGTCCTGATTTGTTAGCGCAAGTTGCAGAAGCTATTTAATTAATTTAATCATTTGAAAAATACTATCCGGTATGATGATGCAGCCTATCATGAGGTTCCGTTTTAAGTGCTGGATAGCCAGGGGGAAGAGGCTATGTCACTAGCAACGCTTGATCTAGATAAGGTAACTTATTTTGATTTGAATAACGAATTAAACATTCCAAAAGATAATAGTATCCAATTAGGAAAAGATAAAGAGGCGTTAGCAGCCTTTATTCGTGAAAATATTGAACCTAACACGTTAAAATTTGACACGTTGCGGGCGCGGTTTGATTACTTGCTAGCAAATGATTTTGTTGATCCAAAATTAATGGATCAATACCACTTTTCATTTATCGAAAAGTTATATGCCTACTTAATTTCAGAAGAATTCCAATTTAAATCATTTATGGCTGCCTATAAGTTTTATGCGCAATATGCAATGAAGACTAATGACGGTGACTATTATGTTGAAAATTACATCGATCGTGTCGCAATGAATGCTTTGTTCTATGGTGCAGGTAATGAAGAATTAGCCATGAATTTAGCTGATGAAATGGTACATCAACGTTATCAACCAGCCACGCCATCATTTTTAAATGCAGGTCGTTCACGACGCGGGGAATTAGTTTCTTGTTTCATTTTGCAAGCGACTGATGACATGAACGCGATTGGTCGTGTCATCAACTCTGCTTTACAATTATCAAAGATTGGTGGCGGAGTAGGGATTAATTTGTCTAACTTGCGTGAAGCAGGTGCCCCAATTAAGGGGATTGCGAACGCGGCTTCAGGTGTGGTCCCAGTCATGAAGTTATTAGAGGATTCATTCTCTTACTCAAATCAAATGGGGCAACGTAATGGGGCCGGGGTTGCCTACTTATCAGTGTTCCATCCTGATATTATGGGCTTCTTGTCAACTAAGAAAGAAAATGCCGATGAAAAAGTTCGTGTTAAGACATTATCATTAGGGATTACCGTACCTGATAAATTCTATGATCTTGTGCGAACAAATGCAGAGATGTATCTATTCTCACCATATGATGTCGAACGTGAATATGGGGAACCTTTTAACTACGTTGATATTACGGCTGAGTATGACAACATGGTTGCTAATCCACGAATTAAGAAGAGCAAGTTACGCGCGCGTGATTTGGAGAACGAAATTTCAAAGATGCAGCAAGAATCCGGATATCCATATATTATTAATATTGATACGGTTAATGCCGCTAATCCAATTCATGGGAAAGTTGTCTCATCAAATCTTTGTTCAGAAATTTTACAGGTACAAAAGGCCTCTGAAATTGATAACGAGCAACGTTATGTGACCCTTGGGTCTGATGTATCATGTAACTTGGGATCAACTAACATCGTCAACATGATGGCGACGTCTAATTTTGAACAATCGGTTGATACCATGGTGCGGGCCTTAACATTTGTTTCGGACAACTCAGATTTGGATATTGTGCCATCTGTACAAAATGGTAATCGTGAGATGCATGCTATTGGTCTTGGTGCCATGGGCTTGCATGCCTTCTTTGCTAAAAACCACATGTATTATGGTGATGAAGAGGCGCTAGATTTTACTAATGGATACTTCCTAATGTTGAATTATTACACGTTGTTGGCTTCAAATAAGATTGCTAAGGAACGTGGTGAATCATTCTTTGACTTTGAGAAGTCAGCGTATGCGGATGGTTCATACTTTAATAAGTATTTGATGGCTGATTGGTCCCCTAAGACCGCTAAGGTACAGGAAATTTTTGCCGCCCATCACTTCCCAACTAAGCATGATTGGGCAATGTTAAAGGAATCAATTCAAAAATATGGGTTGTATAATGCTTACCGTATGGCGATTGCACCCACAGGATCAATTTCTTATGTAAATGACTCAACGGCGTCTTTGCATCCAATTATTAATAAGATTGAAGAACGCCAAGAAAAGAAGATTGGTAAGATTTATTACCCAGCGCCATATTTAGGCACGGATACGCTACCTTATTATGAATCAGCTTACAATATGGATATGCGTAAAGTGATTGATGTTTATGCAACAGCCCAACAACATATTGATCAGGGGATGGCGTTGACGTTGTTTATGCGTTCAACAATTCCAGCTGGTTTGTACGAGTGGAAGATTGGCCGTACGGATAAGATGACAACGCGTGATTTAAATATTTTGCGTATGTATGCTTATCATAAGGGTATTAAGTCAGTTTACTATGTCCGAACTTACACGGATGATATGGAAGAATTTGGCGTAAATGAGTGTGAGAGTTGCTCAATTTAGCAACGATAAAATGGTCGTCATAGTGCAGACAATAATGAAACGGTCAGCGGCAATACCACTGGCCGTTTCAAGCTATAATAAAGGATTTGGTAAGTTATGACTGAAGGTTACGTAGCAATTAACTGGAATGAAATTGAAGATACGATTGACAAGGCAACTTGGGAAAAACTAACTGAACAATTTTGGTTGGACACGCGAATTCCGCTATCAAATGATTTAGATGATTGGCGTAAAATGACGACGCAAGAGCATTACCTAGTCGGGCATGTTTTTGGTGGCTTGACGCTGTTAGATACACTACAATCGCAAGATGGGATGACGGTATTGAAGGAAACTGTCCGAACACAACATGAAGCGGCAGTTTTAAATAATATTGAATTCATGGAATCTGTCCATGCGAAATCTTATTCTTCTATTTTTGAAACGTTAAATACACCAGCCGAAATTGCGGATATTTTTGCGTGGACGACGGATAATGAGTTTTTGCAATATAAGGCGCAACGCATTAACGATGTGTATCATAATGGCTCAGCGCTACAAAAGAAAGCAGCTTCAGTATTGTTAGAGACATTTTTGTTTTATTCTGGTTTCTATACACCACTATGGTATTTAGGTCATAATAAATTAAATAATGTGGCGGAAATTATTAAATTGATTTTACGTGATGAATCAGTTCACGGTACGTATATTGGTTATAAATTCCAGTTAGAATTTAATACCCTAGATAGTGCTGCCCAAGATGAACTTAAAATGTGGTTATATGAGTTTGTGATGGACTTGTATAGTAATGAAGAACAATATACGAAACATTTGTATGATGAAATCGGGTGGACCGCTTCAGTTTTGACGTTCTTACGTTACAATGCCAATAAGGCGTTAATGAATTTAGGCCAAGATCCGTTGTTCCCAGATGGGGCGCAAGATGTGAACCCAATTGTGATGAATGGTATATCAACGACCACTTCAAATCATGATTTCTTCTCGCAGGTTGGTAATGGATATCGACTAGGGCAGGTTGAGGTCATGGAAGATGATGATTATAATATTGGGCTAGATTAGGTTGCACGATAAAATTGAACGTGTTATCCTTGTTTACAAGATAAAAGTTAGGTAGGAATTAGAAATGCGATTTGCAAAGGCACAATTGAATGGTTGGTGGCGCAGCTAGCGCGTACGAACTGTTGTAAAGACAGGTTCAGTACGTGGCTCTTTGAGAGCGGATGTACTGAGTCTGTGCCGACTAATTTCTGTTAACGAAAGGTCTGTACGGGTTTACCGAACAGGCCTTTCTTTTTACCGCGAGAAGGGTGCGTTAGGCAACCCACTCGCGGTTTTTTTATTTCAAAATCAAAGATAGGAATCAATCATATGAATAAAAAAGTATTAAGTGCATTAGGGATTTTATTGGTCGTTTTAGTCTTTGCGGGCGTCACTGAAACAATGGATGAGCAAAAAGCAGCTAAGATCCCTACCGTGGGAGTGCTACAATTTATGTCACATCCGGCGTTAGACGCGATTAACCAGGGAATTAAAATCGGACTAGCTAAATCAGGTTATCAAGTTGGTCAGAATGTTAAAATTGATTTTCAAAATGCGCAAGGTGATCAATCAAATTTGAAAACCATGTCAACAAAATTTGCGGATGAAAAAGCAACCGTGTCAGTCGGTATTGCAACACCAGCCGCCGTTTCATTGGCGAATACGGTTAAAAATCAGCCGGTTGTTTTTTCGGCATCGACGAACCCAATTGGTGCTAAGTTAGTTGATAACTATCAAAAGCCAGGGCACAATGTGACTGGTGTATCTGATCAAGCGCCATTAGCTGATCAATTAAAAATGATGCAAGCCTTTGTACCAAATATGAAAACACTAGGCGTCATTTACACGTCATCAGATGATTCTGCTACAACAGAAGCCCGCAAGATGATGCAATTAGCTAAGCAAGCAGGACTCCAACTTAAGGTCTACACAATTGCTTCTTCTAATGATCTCAATCAAACGTCATTACAGATGGTTAACAATCATCAAGTTGACGCCGTGTTTGTCCCAACTGACAATACAATTGCTGGCGCCATGACGACTTTAATTAAGAATACTGATGCAGCAGGCGTACCGGTATTCCCAACGGTGGATACAATGGTTTCAGATGGTGGGGTGGCCGCAGAGTCCATTAATCAAAAGCAATTAGGTGTGATGACGGGTAAGATGGTGGCTAAGATTTTAAAGGGCCAAAAGCCAGCCACGATGCCAGTTAATTTTACCAAGGTGGGGCAGCTCGTGATCAATAAAGCGCAAGTTGCCAAATTACATTTAGCAATTCCAACGGCATATCAAGATGCCAAATTTGTGAAGTAGGAGGATGGCATAGATGAGTATTTTTGTTTCAGCAATTGGTCAAGGGCTACTATGGGCGACCTTGGGGCTCGGCTTATTTTTAACTTTTCGCATTTTAGATTTTCCGGATATGACGGTGGAAGGGACCTTTCCACTGGGGGCATCAGTCGCCGTAACTGCGATTGCCCACGGCATGGCACCAATTTTGGCAAGTCTATTAGCTGCAGTCGCCGGTGCACTGGCAGGGTTAGTAACTGGTTTGATTTATACCAAAGGAAAAGTACCAATTTTATTGGCGGGTATTTTAACCATGACAGCAATCTATTCCATTAATCTACGGATTATGGGCCAAGCTAATCGGTCATTATTAGGTGAGAAAACGTTATTTTCTAATTCACATTTGGCGTTCTTGCCAGATAATTTCCCAACTGTTGTGGTCGGATTGGTGATCATTATTATTGTAACGGGCTTAACGGCCGCCTTTTTACAAACTGAATTGGGTCAATCCTTTATTGTGACGGGTGATAATCGCGCGATGGCACGCTCATTAGGGGTCAACACTGATTTCATGACCAATATGGGATTGATGATTTCAAATGGGCTGATTGGTTTGGGTGGCGCTTTAGTCGCACAAAACAATGGGTTTGCCGATGTGAACATGGGGATTGGCATTATCGTGGTTGCGTTAGCATCGATTATTATTGGGGAAGTTGTTTTTACTGATCAAATGAGTTTAACCGATCGGTTGATTACGATTGTCATTGGGTCAATTTTATATCGCTTCGTCCTAGTGATCGTGTTGTACCTAGGCTTTAATGCGAATGATTTGAACCTATTTAGCGCAATTGTGCTAGGTCTAGCATTAACGTTGCCACAACTACGTCGGGTGTTACATCTCGATAGTGTCTTAAAGAAAGGATTAGCTCGCCATGAGTAAGACAAATTTACGATTAGAAGATGCTACGGTGGTTGTTAATCAAGGCACACCGGAAGAAAAAACAATTCTAGATCACGTGTCATTGACGTTATCAGCCGGTGATTTTGTGACGGTACTTGGGTCAAACGGCGCTGGTAAATCAACGTTATTCAATGTGATTGCGGGTTCATTACCATTGACGAGTGGTAAAATTTTCTTAGGTGATCAAGACGTAACGCGGCTAACAGAGACGCAACGGACCAAGTTTTTGGCCCGTGTGTTTCAAGATCCTAAATTAGGAACAGCGCCGCGAATGACGGTTGCTGAGAACCTATTGTTTGCGGAACGCCGGGGGATGAGTCGGCGATTAAAGTGGCGTGGTTTAACGAAAGCAAAGCTAGCTGAGTATGCAACACTTGCTGCCACCATGGGTAATGGCTTAGACAGTCGTTTACAAGTGGCAACCGGCGATTTATCGGGTGGTCAACGTCAAGCATTATCATTTTTGATGGCGACACGTCGGCAACCGGAATTATTATTATTGGATGAACATACGGCGGCATTAGATCCAAAGACGAGTGATCAACTAATGCAAGTTACTGACACGCGCATTCGCGAGTCAAAATTAACAGCGCTAATGATTACGCATAATCTAGAAGATGCCATTCACTATGGTAATCGTTTATTGATTATGTCTGGTGGGAAGATTTCATTAGACGTCACGGGTAATCAAAAACAAGCCCTAACAATTAATGATTTATTGACATACTTTAATCGTTATTAAGCAAAAGCCTGATTCAGCAGCCGCTGAATTGGGCTTTTTGGTATTTGGCAGCCATCCTTGAAAAATGATAGAGTTAGAGAGGTATTTTTATTTTTTATTAGGAGCTAAGACATGCAGCATTTATTTTTAAAACGGTTTGTGGCAGTCGGTATTGGTGGTTTTTTTGGTGGTGCATTACGAGAACTACTCAGCTTAGTTATTCAACTACCAATGTTTCCGTTGGCAACTGTGATTATTAATTTAACAGGGACGTTTATTTCCGCGTTTTTAGCGGTTATTTGGGCGAAAAAAATTACGCTGGCTCAGCCTGTTGCTGACTTTATTATGATAGGTGTTTTAGGTGCCTATACAACCTATTCAACGGCGATTTTAGATGTGGTTACGCATACTTTTTGGATTAGTGCGAGTTACTTAATGGTACAAATTATAGGTGGTGTCTTAATGGTGTACCTTGCTCGTGGATTAGCAAACAAGGTGGTGTAGGATGGTCGAACAAATTTTAATTGCTGGTTTAGGAGCTGTGGTTGGCTCATGGGGACGATTTAGTTTATTGGAAATTGCGCCCCGAATTTTTGGTAGAGCAAGTGGTTGGATGGTTATGGTCATTAATTTATCGGCCGCCTTATTAATGGGCATTACGTACGGGCTATCATTAACATTATCTTGGCATACGTTACTGGCAGCGGGAGTGATTGGCGGATATTCAACCTTTTCAAGTCCAATTGTAACGTTGGCTGATGGTATCAAGGTGCCAGGTGATCGTGGCATAGCGTTGGGACAAACCTTATTAACCTTCATTGGTGGGATACCTGTGCTATTATTAGGTATTTGGTTAGGTCAATTATAGTTGGTCTAGTGATTATAATGTCAAGAAACGAGGTGTACTGATGCACAAAATTGCGGTTTTAGTAGATAGTTCAAGCTACTTAACATCAACCGATTTAACTAATTTCGGCATTTTTCAGATTAATAATCCAATTGTAATGGGGCAACAAGTTTTTCATGAAAATGAGGATTGGGCAACTCCAGCTGATTTTTATACATTTCAGGCCCAAGCCACTGAACCATTGACCACTTCACAGCCAGAAGTAGGCGTGTGGCTGTCAAAATTTGAAGAATTAGCCCAAGCAGGTTATACCGATGTTATTGTGGTTGTCTTATCATCAGGTATTTCAGGGACTTTTTCAACCGTGCAAGCTTTAGCGCAGGGGGAAACCGCATTGCGGGTACACCCTTGGGATTCAAAAATCACCGTTCTTGGTGAAGGTAATCAAGCTAAACTGGCGGCTCGATTAGTGCAAGCTGGTCAAAACGTACCGACTATTTTGACCGCTTTGACACAATTACGAGCTACGACGCAAGTGCGCTTTGCAGTTGATGATATTAAGCATCTGCAACGAACAGGCCGTATTTCAGGTGGTCAAGCGACATTAGGGTCGTTATTGAATATTAAACCGTTGTTGACGTTTGATGACGCAGGTAAAATTATCGCCATTGGTAAAGAACGGGCAATGAAGCGAGCTTGGAAAAAAATTCAAGCTGATTTTGCAACGGCCTATGCAGCTAGTGATAGGCCTTTAAGAGCAACGATTGTTGATGGTGGCCAGCAACAATTAGCAGATGAGTGGGCGCGTGAATTACAAGCATTGTACCCAGACGTGGTTGTTGAACGGGGCATCATTGGACCCTATATTGGTGTTCATACTGGTGAAAAAGCGATGGGGCTTATTTGGGCCGCAGATTTTGAAAAATTATAAATCATATAGGAGGTCTATACCAAATCTAGAGAGGTATAGACCTTTTTTTATTGTCAAATCAGTTGTTTAGGTGCACAATATTATCTATTGGTCTATGTTGACCGTTACGTTGATGAAGAATATTTAGGGGAAGCAAATGTCAATTAAAGAGTATTTACAAAATATGGGTCGTTCGTTGATGTTGCCGGTATCTGTTTTGCCAGCCGCAGCATTATTGGTTGGGATTGGTAACTGGGTCTTAAGATTGCCAGGACACATTAGTCAAACAATTGGTAATTTTTTGGCAATGGCTGGAAACAGTATCTTAGGTCAATTAGCGTTGTTGTTTGCCGTTGGACTCGCGCTTGGGATGACACGCAAAAAAGATGCCGGTGCAGTTGGGCTAGCGGCAGTAGTGGCCTACGAATTACCAACTAATTTGTTAACGAATGACAATTTAGCAACTTTGTTGAACATTAAAGTAACTGCCGTAGATCCTGCTTTTAGTGCGTTAGTATCAAATAACGTCTTGCTGGGAATTATTGCCGGATTAGTTGCCGCTGGGATGTACAATCGTTTCAGTGAAGTGCGCTTGCCCGCGGCATTGGCCTTCTTTAGTGGGAAGCGCTCCGTGCCAATTATTACAGCCGTAGTAATGCTACTAATTTCAGTTGTCTTATTATTTATTTGGCCACCCGTTTATACAGCATTGGTAACATTTGCTAAGGGAATTTCTGAGTTAGGTTGGGTTGGGGCTGGCTTGTATGGCTTCTTTAATCGTTTGTTAATCCCAACTGGCTTACACCACGCCTTAAATTCAGTGTTCTGGTTCAATATTGCAGGTATTAATGATATTGGTAACTACTGGAACTCAACTGGGGTTAAAGGGGTAACCGGTATGTATCAAGCTGGATTTTTCCCAGTGATGATGTTTGGGTTACCAGCGGGGGCCTTTGCCATTTATCGTCAAGCTCGTCCAGCCCAAAAGCGTCGGATCGGGTCATTGATGTTAGCTGCGGGTGTCGCTGCCTTCTTTACCGGGGTAACGGAACCGCTTGAATTTTCATTCATGTTTGTTGCGTGGCCACTATACGTGATTCATGCGGTATTAATGGGATTGTCATTAGCCGTAGCGGCTTTCTTCCATTGGACATCTGGTTTTACATTCTCAGGTGGTTTCGTGGATTACATTTTGAGTTACTCAATGCCATTAGCTAATCAACCATACATGTTGTTAGTTGAAGGACTAGTGATGGCGGTTATCTATTATGCTGTCTTTACGTTTGCTATCAAGCGCTTTAACTTAATGACGCCTGGTCGTAACCCAGAAGAGGATAATTTAGATGCTGGTGGTGCGACAACAGTGGCGACAGCTCAGCAACCAGTTGTTGATAAGTATCTAGTAACGGCGCGGGCAGTTTGGTCAGCGCTGGGTGGTGATGACCAAGCCAAAGATCATTTAACCAATATGGCTAATTGTACAACCCGTTTACGTTACACGATGACAGATACGAAGTTAGCAGATGTTGATGCATTAAAGAAGACGCCTGGTGTGATGGGTGTGAATGTTGTTGATGATAAAAATATTCACATTGTGATTGGGCCGGATGTCCAGTTCGTCGCAGACAATGTTGAGAAAATTTACAATGGCGAAATTACGGCTAAGTAAGTTTAATAAAATCTGATAAACCAGAAAAAGGCGCCTAGTGATAGGGGCCTTTTTAATTTTGTAAATTTGCTTGCCGGATGTTGAATGGCCAGGGATAGGGTGGTACACTCGGGTAGGTATACAGGACAAATGAACGATATTTACGAATAATATTGTGAGACATGAAAGAGTAGATTAGGTAGAGCATATGAGTTTGATTAACCGCGAACGTATTAATGCCATTCGCCAAGCAAATGACATACCAGTACGTGAATTAGCTAATGTTGGGATTAGCCGTAATCGCTATTATCGCTACCTCAATGCTGAAAATGACTTACCAGCGGAAGCATTTATCACTTTGATGAGTCATTTATTATTAACGGGGTATGAAATTAATCATGAATTGGTAAACGGAGAGGACACCATTGAAGGGCTATTGCTTAGTCTATTAGCAGCAAATCAGCAAGGGGATGCTGCTAAAATTAAAGCAATCAGTCGGCGATGCTATCAGTTGTTTCGTGAAACAATGGCGCGTGGGTTTTTACGGACCGCTAGTTTAGCCGATGTGTTACACCATCAGTTTGAACCGAATCGCCATGTGCAAATTGCCGAACAAATTTTAATTGATTCGTTTGAATCGATTGTCGTTTGGCGAGTGATGGACATTATGTTAATTGGGCCTGTGATTACCCACATGCCAGTAATAACAGCCCATCATTATTTGGCGCAAATTTGGCAAAAAAATTGGCCAAACGCGACGATGGAAAGTTTAAATATGATTACGGTGACTTATCTGAATCATGTTTTACAACAGCCAGTTATTGATAATCAAATCGTAGCAGATGTCACAACTTGGCTAACGCATGAACCGAATACAACGATGAGTTTTGCATGGTGGCAAAAAGTTGTGGCTGCTTTGGCAAAGCATGAATGGGACGCTGCGCAACAATTAATTCAAACAGCTGAACAATTAGAAATGGTGACAATGGCCCAGTTAGCAGGAGAATTGTTAGCTAATTGGCAGGCTTATGTCGTACAAAAATAATAAAAACCTCTTAATTATCAATAACATGCAATAAGCATAGCAGTGGATAATTAAGAGGTTTTTGTTAGTTAGGGATTAGCAATGACTTCAATGTGGTTGCCTTCAAAGTCATCTAAGTGGAAGATAATATGACGACCATCTTCACTCATTGTGGGGGCTTTGGTTTGGGTAACGAAATAATTAATTAAGTGGTTTTCAACCGTTTCTTTATGATCGCGGACGGTAACTTGGACCGTAATTGGACCAGCCTCTGGTTCTTCATTAAAAACAATTGATTGTTGATCAAAATATAAATGCCGTGATTCGTTCTCACCAAATTCAGTTGGCAAGTCAAACACTTCACGATAAAAACGAACGGCGCGGGCAACATTCGTGGTTGGAATATATAGTGGGGTAAATTTACGGACGCGCATAGGCTTCTCTCTTTCAAAGTATTGATAATATTTTCATTATACGCCTGTTTGCCTGTTTTTTTGCGATAAAAAATGGACAAAATACCGGAACTTAACCTCTTTATTGGTGTATGAGGAGGTGGGATGATGTTAGAATCGGCGCGTTCAGTAACAGTGGTGGGTGAGGCTATGCGACAACATTTAGCGGGTTTACCACAAGAAACATGTTGGTTAATTGCTGTCAATACACAATTACACATATTGGAAATGAGTCAAATTGCACAAGGCACATTAGACGAAGTGATGGTACATCCTCGCGATATTTTTCGTCGCTTAGTGGCACTAAATGCGTATGGGTTTATCGTGGTTCATAATCATCCTAGTGGTTCTTTGGTTCCTTCGCCAGCAGACCGGCAAATGGTTGAACGTTTAGCGATTTGCAGTAGTTTAATGCAAATGCATTTTTTTGATTTTATTATTGTGGCACAACATGGTTATTGTAGCTGGCAACAACATGCTTGGTTACCGCAAATCTCCGTGGAAACGTTATTTGATTTATGGACTAAAAACGTTTGAATGTGATAAAATTAATAAGAAATTAGTGTGGCATAAATTTGTGTTACAATGCGTTGATGAACTAAAAAAATTTACAAAGAAAAGGGATAAAAGCCGTGTTTTCATTTGGAACTCGAAATGTCGGAATCGACTTAGGAACAGCTAATACGTTGGTATATGTTGAAGGTAAGGGAATTATTCTTCGTGAACCATCAGTAGTTGCTCGTAATACTAAGACCAATGAAGTGGTGGCTGTTGGAACAGCTGCCAAAGAAATGCTTGGTCGTACGCCAGAATCTATTAAAGCCATTCGCCCAATGCGTGATGGTGTTATTGCAGACTACGAAACAACTGTCGCAATGATGAAATACTACTTAGAAAAAGCGCTTGGCGGTCGTGGTGCAAAGCCATACGTAACGATTGGTGTGCCTTCTGGGGTTACCGCAGTTGAACGTCGTGCGGTTATTGATGCGGCACGTGTCGCAGGTGCACGTGATGCCTACGTGATTGAAGAGCCATTTGCGGCAGCCGTTGGCGCTGGCTTACCAGTGATGGAGCCAACTGGATCAATGGTTGTTGATTTAGGTGGTGGGACAACGGATGTTGCCACTATTTCATTGGGTGGAATCGTATCTTCTCGTTCAATTCGAATGGCCGGTGATAAAATCGATGATGCGATTATGTCATATGTTCGTCAAAAGTACTCTGTGCTAATTGGTGAGCAAACAGCAGAACGTTTGAAGATGGAAATTGGATCAGCCGACGTGGAAGCAGCTAAGGATGCCGAAGGAACAACTGCTCGCGGACGTGACTTAGTGACTGGTTTGCCAAAAACGATTGATGTGGAAGCTTTTGACATTGCTGATGCCATTAAAGATGTCATTGAAGAAATCATTGTTGCGATTAAGGAAACGTTGGAAGAGACATCACCTGAAATTGCAGCTGATGTGATTGATCGCGGAATCGTCTTAACTGGTGGTGGCGCAATGCTTGCACACTTAGATGAAGTGATTGCTGAAGCAACTAAGGTGCCCGTATTCGTTGCCCCTGAACCATTGGATGCCGTGGTTATTGGAACGGGTGAAGCATTGAAATCAATCGATGTTTTGAAGAATAACTAAATAGCATGCAAGCATAACGCCGCACCAATCGGTGTGGCGTTATTTGTAATTAGATTGAATGAAAGGCCACAAATGAGATGAAAAACCTCCTAACTTCTCGTCGCTTAGTGGTTGCTGTACTTGTCGCAATTGTGACAATTGGGGTAATTGTTTTAAGCTCACGGGCGCACAATTCTAAGACGCAACCGTCTTTGCCAACGCGTGTTTTGTCTGACGTTTCTGGCTGGGTTGCTGGCGTTGCTGGTGTGCCCGTGAAGGCGTTGAGTAATAGCTATACGACGGTAGATAATTTACTTAATACGTATGCAGAAAACACAACGTTAACGCGTAAAGTTGATGAGTATGCGCAAACCAAGGTGCGCTTACAAACGCTAGAAGCAGAAAATCGGGCGCTCAAAGACCAACTAGATATTGGTAGTACTTTGACAGATTACAATGTTGTTAATGCTACTGTGATTTCACGTTCACCAAGTAACTGGCAATCACAGTTGATTATTAACAAGGGCAGCAATTCAGGCATTAAAAAAGGCCTTTCTGTGATGGGATCAGGTGGCCTAATTGGACGTGTCACGCAAGTAAATACAACAAATGCAAAGGTTGAGTTATTGTCTGACAATAGTCAAGTTACGGATCTATTTGCTATCCGGGTAACAAACGATCAACAACAAGTGTTAGATGGTATTATTACGGGCTTTAATCAAGCTGATAATTTGATTGTTATGGGACAAATTACGTCAGATGTCGCAATCAAAAAGGGTGATTTGGTCACAACTAGTGGATTAGGTGGGGTAACCCCATCTGGTTTATATGTCGGAAAGGTTGAAAAAGTTAGCGAGAATAAAGCGCGCTTATCAAAGCGGATTTATATCAAGCCAGCAACTGACTTTAATAATGTTCCGGTCGTTAGTGTTGCAATACCACAATCATAATATATTAGTTAAAAAAAATACGTCACGTAGCATAATTTTTGCTACGTGACGTATTTTTTGAATAAGTGCAGAAATAAATTATTGATCAATATAATGTAGCACTAAACGATCGTTAATCGGTTGAACATCACGATTATTACGATGGTAGTGGACATGTAATTGATTAAGTTGTTCTTCTGAGAGCGTTAAGGTATTGTCTAAGACATACCATTCAACGTTTTCCGTTAAAGGCGGTGTTGTTAATGATCCCATATAGTGGTAGTAAGATTTATTAGTAGGTAATAAATCAGTTACATTAAATGTAAACGGTTCTTCACGATTAATGTGCGTTAACATTTGTGCTACCAATGGTGAAGGTGCACCTAATTGTAAAAAGATGCCAACTACAGCTAGCTGACCATTGGGTGATCCATGCACAAAATGAATTTCAGCGTCGTAATGTTGACCATCACGCATATGTTCACTAGGTGCATGGATATGAAATTGCTGTAACGTAAATGGCCGTTTGGCAATTTCAGCCATACCGGTTAAACCAACTTCAATATTACGACCCGTATCGCGTACATAGTTAGCCACCAAATCATAAGATAAGTTAATGGGTGCCAAATAGGGCATGTATTGTGCGGTTTGAGTCTGAATATCGATTGGTGATTGCGTGTGACCTAAAATTTGTGGCCAAGTTTCTTGGGCATCGTAATCTAATGGTTCCATGTAAATTGACCTCCGTTTGATTAGTTCCGCTTCTCAGAATGTTTTAATTTTACCAATAGATGTTTTTCAATTGCAACTTATTTTTTAAAATTTAGCGTAAGTGAGCGGAATTTGTTGACGTGCTGTTGTTGTAAGGCTAATATTAATTAGTTATTAGGTCAGTTCAAGGAATATGGAGAATGAGATATGTTGAAATATATTCATACGTCATGGCTTCACTTTATTTTAGTGGGGTTAGCCGTCATGCTAGATGGAGGCATTGCCTTGCACTTTGCACCAGTATTATTTAAACTACCAATGTCAGCAAGTCCTTATCTATCACTTATCATCATGATGATGCCCATTTTAACGAATGCGCAATTAAAAAATAAGTGGCTATATATCAGTGCATTTCTTGGTGGGCTAGTATTTGATGTGTTTTATAGTGGTATTATTGGTGTTGCGACAATTGGCTTTCCGTTAACAATTTGGTTTGCTGGAAAAGTACAAAAATATTTAGCACACAGTTTTGCTTCTAGCCTAGTGGTATGGTTCATTTCAATGAGTATTTACTTGATTTTTGATTATGCTGCATTTGGTATCATTAATTTAACGAACTTATCTTTTAGCCAATTTATTTTATTCCATATGTTTCCAACGTTAATGGTTAATCTACTATTATTGATCATTGTGTACTATGTTATGGATTATTTGTATCATGCAACGCGGCAACCAGATATTTCAGCTTATGACATGGGGCAACGGGATTTAAATCATAAAATTAGTTTGCAATCTGGGGCACGGTTGAAATAAGTTCAGTTAAAATGGTTGACTTGTGAGGGGAACTACATTAAAGTTATCCCATAAAGATTTGATTGGAAGAGTAGTTTAACGTCATTATATAGAGAGTTGTGCTGAAGCTGAAAAACAACTAATGGCCTAAATGAACCACACCCATGATTATCGATACAAGTCAAAACTGTATCCGGCTCGTCTCGTTATCGACGCACACCTGTGTTCTTTATGGGTGTATGAGTGTTATTTGGTAACAAATAACAAAACTGAGGTGGAACCACGATTTTTATCGTCCTCAAGTAATCTTTTTTGGATTGCTTGAGGACTTTTTTTTATTGTTAATTTTTAAGGAGAAGCAGTTATGACGTATATTTTACAAATTATGCCAAGTTTACTGGACGGCTTGAAAATGACGATTGGTGTTTTTGCACTAACGCTAATCGGTGCAGTACCGTTGGGGATGTTAGTGGCAATGGCATTGCAGTCAAAAATTTATCTATTACGCTGGGTGACTAACACTTATATCTGGATTATGCGTGGTACGCCACTACTATTGCAAATTGTGTTTGTGTATTATGGGCTTAGTTTGGCGCATATTGCCACCTTACCAAGATTTGAAGCAGCCGTTGTGACCTTCATCTTGAATTATGCGGCTTACTTTGCCGAAATTTTCCGTGGCGGTTTGCAAAGCGTCCCGCAAGGACAATATGATGGGGCAAAAGTTTTGGGCTTATCACGTTGGCAAACACTTCGGAAAATTGTGTTACCACAAGTCTTTAAAACCGTTATGCCCTCAGTAGGAAATGAAGTGGTGACCTTGGTTAAGGATTCATCATTAGTCTACGTTATTGGATTAGGTGATTTAATGCGCGCCGGTAATATTGCTGCGGCACGTGATGTTACGTTACTACCATATCTACTGGTCGGGGTATTATATCTACTGTTAACCGCTTTGGCGACAATTGCCTTGCGACATGTTGAAAATAAATTGAACTACTACCGTTAAGGAGGCTGCCATGCTTGAAATTAAGAACTTAGCAAAAAAATACGACGAGCGCACAATTTTTAAGAATATGAATTTAACCGTTGCTGACGGCGAGGTATTAACAATTGTTGGTCCCTCAGGAATTGGTAAGACAACCTTTTTACGAATTTTTGCGGGGTTATTAGCCGCTGATAATGGTGAAATTATTTTAAATGGGCAACCATTAGATATTTCGGGTGAACGAACGGGTGCGCAAGTTGGAGTTATCTTCCAAGATTTTAATTTATTTCCGCAATATACAGTAAAAGAAAATATTATGTTAGCACCGCAATTGGTTAATAAAGAAAGTGCAACACAAGCAGCTGCAACTGCCGATCAATTGTTAGCCGATTTAGGTTTAACAGCCCAAGCGGATCAGTATCCATTCCAATTATCGGGTGGGCAAAAGCAGCGGGCTGCAATTGCTCGTGCCTTGGCAATGAAGCCAGACATCCTAGCTTATGATGAACCAACATCAGGATTGGATGCTGCTTCAACTGAACGTGTGATTGCGGTCATTAAGCAGTTGCAGGCACAAGGGGTGACGCAATTGATTGTAACGCACGATTTACCATTTGCTGAGGCTGTTGCGGATAAAACGTTTGATTTTGGGACAGATGTGCAACGATAAGGAGTTAAGCAGATGAAGCAAAAGGGAACATGGCGCCGGCAAGTGCTGGGAAATGGGGCTGTAATTATCGTTTTGGCGTTGTTAATTGGTGGTATTTGGTACAAGACAACCCATGTGAACGATACTTGGCATGATGTGACAGCCGATAAGACGGTGGTAATTGGGGTAGATGATACCTATGTGCCGATGGGCTATCGGGATAAAAATGGTCGGTTGGTCGGTTTTGATGTTGATTTGGCCAGAGCAACTTTTAAAAAACTGGGCTTAAAAGTATCCTTTCAAGTGATTGACTGGTCAATGAAAGAAACTGAATTGGCCACTGGCCACATCGATATGATTTGGAATGGTTACACGAAAACAGCTGATCGGGCACAAAAGGTGGCTTTTTCAAAATCATATCACCGAGATGCCCAAGTATTGGTTACGTTAAAAGCCAACCATATTAATGATACCAACGATATGGCTAATCAGACGCTGGCTGTTCAGTCTGGTTCAGCTGGCTTGCTGCTGTTTAATGATAAACCAGCTATTTTGAAAGATAAATTAACCACGGCACCGATTCAATACGATACATTTGACAAGGCGTTGAATGATTTAACGGTTGGTCGTGTACAAGCGGTCTTGATTGATTCTGATTATGCACGCTATTATGTTGCGCATGAACCAAATCCTAAGTTATATCAAATTGTGGCAACTGCGTATGGTCAAGATGAATATGGGGTTGGTTTCCGTAAAGAAGATCGTAAGTTACGTCATAAAGTTAATCAGACGCTAACTGAATTTAAACAAAATGGGACCCTTGATCGGATTTCTGAGCGCTATTTTGGTTCAAAAAATGATGATTAAAGGAATGAACAACAAAAAAACGGCAATTACTGTGGCGTTATCCACTTGATTGGCGTTTTTTTTGTGGATTTAAACGCTTTTTAAAGCGCTTTCTTTCCGAACTATATTTCGTGATTGGATAATCAATAAAAAATTAGTCTGCCATTAAAACGGTTAACTTATTTTGAGAGGGGGTATTTAACGGGTTAAAACCGAACTATATGTTGTTTTTGTCAATTATAGTTAGTAAAAAGGTTACAAAACGCTAAATCAAGGTTATGATAATTCATGTAATTAATTAAATTTTTTAGAACTTGTTTCACAAAAGGAGATTGTACCGCACATGAAGACGGCATTTGATACAGTAGAAGACGCTTTGGCAGTTTTGCGCCAAGGTGGTGTCATTATTTTAGCTGACGACGAAGGTCGTGAAAACGAAGGTGATTTAGTTGCATTGGCAGCTGATATTGCACCAGAGACTGTCTACATGATGTTGCGTGAAGCCGCTGGCTTGATGTGCACGCCCGTAGGACCAGAAATTGCTGAACGTTTGGGATTCAAGGACATGGTTGAAAATTCAACTGATCCTCACCAAACACCATTTACGTACACAGTTGACGGTACTGAAGCTGCGACTGGTGTTACGACTGGTGTTTCAGCCTTTGATCGTGCCGCAACGATTAGCCAAATTGCTAAGGCTGATGCTAAGCGTACAGATTTTAACGCACCAGGTCACACCCAACCTTTGATTGCTAAGGCCGGTGGACTAAAGACGCGTATTGGGCACACGGAAGCCGCTGTTGATTTAGCTCGATTGGCTGATTCTGAGCCAGCTGCTGTTATTATCGAAGTTCTAAAGGAAGACGGTACGATGGCTCGTCGTGATGACTTGTTTGAGATGTCAGAACGTCTTGATTTGCCATTCATTACAATTGAACAAATTACTGAATACATGGCAGTAGCTGCCGTTTAATAAATTTAACGTCTTGAGCTTTGCTTGAGACGTTTTTTTGTTTTCTTTAAAAAAAACGTCAATATCGTTCGTAAATGAAAAATATAAAAACGTTTAAACACGAACTATTTTTATTCGTTTTCATTAATTTTCACAAAAAACTGTACATATTGGTAGTTTAGTGGTTAAATTACATTGTAAAAGACGAACTAAAACGAAGAGGAGAGCAAAATGGTACGTGTTGCAGTAGTCATGGGGTCGCTTTCAGATTGGCCAACAATGAAAGAAACAGTGACAGCATTAGAAAACTTTACAGTTGAGGTTGAAACGCATATCATTTCGGCTCACCGAATGCCTGCTGAAATGGCAACATTCGCACAAGAAGCGCGTGATAAAGGTATTGGTGTGATTATTGCTGGTGCTGGTGGGGCTGCGCACCTACCCGGCATGATTGCCGCCCAAACAACTTTGCCAGTTATTGGCGTACCGATGCAGACAAAAGCATTAAATGGGGTCGATTCATTATTAAGTATTGTCCAAATGCCAGCCGGGGTACCGGTTGCTACCGTTGCAATTGGTACGGCGGGTGCTAAAAATGCGGCTTATATGGCCGTCCAAATGCTAAGTGTTAATAATGTAACACTAACAAAAGAATTAATGGCTTTCCGCATCGCTCAAAATACAATGGCACGTGAAAGTGAGGCTGGGCTACATGATTAAACAAATTATGCCGCCAGCAACTATTGGGATTGTTGGTGGTGGCCAACTTGGTCAAATGATGGCGCAAGCAGCTAAACCAATGGGCTACAAAATTATTATTTTAGATCCACAGGTGGATGCGCCAGCAGCTAACATGGCTGACCAACACATTGTCGCTAGTTACGATGATCGTTCAGCGCTTCGGAATCTTGCCGAGTTGGTTGATGTGGTGACGTACGAGTTTGAAAATGTTGATCGCCAAGCGCTTGCAGAGACAATTCCGGCTGAGAAATTACCCCAAGGAACGCAGCTATTAGAAATCACGGCAAATCGATTACGTGAAAAGCAATTTGTGGCTTCATTAGGATTGCCAGTTGTACCGTTTGCGCCGATTAACAACTTAGCAGCAATAGATGAAAGTTGTCATGCTGTTACTTTACCAGCCATCTTAAAAACAACTGAAGGTGGTTATGATGGGCATGGACAATGGGATATTGCTGATCAAGAAGCGTTGGCTAATTTGGTTGCCCACTGGGATTTACCAGTTAATATGCCTTTAATTTTAGAAAAGCGGCTGCAATTTGATCGTGAATTAAGTGTGATGGTTACCCGTGATGCATTGGGATCAGTACGAACATGGCCCGTTACGGTTAATGAACATCAACATCATATTTTACGTGTCTCAGCGGCACCGGCAACGCTATCAGATAAGATTGCGCAAAGCATTGATAAAATCGCCCATACGCTAGCTGATGCGTTAAATTTGGTAGGTGTATTAGGGATTGAAATGTTTGTAGCTGGTGATCAAGTGTACGTGAACGAATTAGCACCACGCCCACACAATTCTGGTCATTTAACAATTGAAGCAACGAATATCTCACAATTTGAAGGTCACATTCGTAGTGTGACAGGAATGCCAATTCCGGTTATTCAACAATATGCACCGGCGATGATGTTGAACCTATTGGGTGATGATTTAACTCGTGCCCGTCAAGATTTCATTAATCATCCGGAATGGCATTTCCATGATTATGGTAAAACACAAATTAAACCAAACCGTAAGATGGGGCACATCACAGTAACTGGTTTAGTAGAAATGAAAGCATTACGTGAATGGGGAAATCAAGCATGACAGTAACTAAGGGAGAACTACTAGCTGAAGGAAAAGCCAAGGCTGTATATGCAACAAACGATGCAGCAGTGTTGTGGTTGCATAGTTTAGATCAAGCAACAGCTTTAAATGGTAAGCAAAAGGCTGAAATTACAGATAAGGGTCGCTTAACCACGCAAATTAGCCAACTATTATTTCAATATTTAAATAATCAAGGTCTCCAAACGCATTTTATTGAAGCGTTAGGTGAAACGGATATGTTGGTGAAAAAGTTGCAAATGTTACCAGTTGAAGTGGTCATTCGTAATTATGCCGCGGGTCATTTTGCGACGCGGTACAATGTGCCGATGCTACAGCCATTGACGCCAATTGTGCAAGAATATTACTACAAAAATGATGCCTTAGATGATCCAGCTTTAAATCAATCTCAAATTTTTGCGCTAAATTTAGCAACTCCGGCACAAATTGCCTTTATGGATGAACAGGCCCTAAAAATTAATGACCTGTTACAACAGCTATTTGCCCAAATTGGCATTCAATTTATTGATTTTAAAATCGAGTTTGGTGTTGATGGAACGGGGATGTTAATGCTTGGTGATGAACTATCGCCAGATAACATGCGTCTGATTGATATTGAAACTGGTGCTTCTTTAGATAAGGACGTTTTCCGTCAAGGAACGGGCGACTTACGAGAAGGTTACCGCATTGTCTTACAACGTTTAGCAGAAAAATTAGGAGAATAACATGTACCTTGCCAAGATTTACGTTACTTATAAGCCTTCAATCCTAGATCCCCAAGGGGAAGTGATTAAGTCAGCCTTACACCGTATGTCATATAACGATGTAACGGATGTTACGCAAGGTAAGTACTTTGAAGTGAAGCTTAACGCCGCTGATGAAGCTACGGCAACAACGCAAGCTGACGCATTGACAAAGGCGTTATTGATTAACCCGAACACAGAAACTTATCGTATTGACATTGCACCTGTAACGGAGGCCTAACATGAAAGCAGCAGTGGTACGTTTTCCCGGTTCAAATTGTGATTTTGATATGTTCTATGCATTACAAGATTTCGGTGCTGAAGTATCGTTTGTGACTGAAAATGAAACTGATTTAACCAGCTTTGATGCCATTTTCTTGCCTGGGGGCTTTTCATATGGTGATTACCTGCGTACTGGCGCGGTGGCCCGTTTTGCACCAGTCATGACAGCCGTAAAGCAAGCGGCTGATGACGGTAAGATTGTGGCAGGAATTTGTAATGGGTTCCAAATTTTGACAGAAGCAGGCTTGTTGCCAGGGCAATTAATGATGAATGAAGTACCGGGCTTTATCTGTGACGAAACGTCATTAACGGTTGCTAATCAAGAATCGATTTTCTCAAAAGCTTATACAACACAACAAATTAAGTTGCCAGTTGCGCACGGAGAAGGTCGTTATGTGGCTGATGAAGCAACTTTACAAGCCTTACACGAAAACAATCAAATTATCTTTACGTATAATGACAATTTGAATGGTTCAGTTGATCAAATTGCCGGTATTACTAATGAAGCTGGTAACGTATTTGGCATGATGCCTCACCCAGAACGGGCGGTTGATGCACTATTAGGTAACACTGATGGGCGTGGCTTTTTCAAGAGTTTTCTAGAATCAATTATGACAGAGGAGTTTGTAACAGCATGACAGCAACAACCTATGAACCATCCGCAGAACAAGTTCGTGACAACAAAGTCTACCTTGAATGGGGATTAACGGAAGCTGAATACCAACTGATTGTTGATCATTTAGATCGATTGCCTAACTATACGGAAGCTGGTTTGTTTTCCGCTATGTGGTCTGAGCACTGTTCTTATAAGAAGTCTAAGCCAGTGCTGCGAACTTTCTGGTCTAAAAATGAGCGCGTGTTACAAGGTCCTGGTGAAGGAGCCGGTATTTTAGACATTGGTGATGGTCAAGCCGTTGTCTTTAAGGCCGAGTCACACAACCACCCATCAGCTGTTGAACCTTATGAAGGTGCGGCAACTGGGGTTGGTGGGATCTTACGTGATATTTTTTCAATGGGGGCGCAACCAATTGCTGTTCTGGATAGTTTGCGCTTTGGTGAATTAGACAATAATCAAACACGTCATATTTTGGATGGGGTTATTGCTGGTATTGCTGGCTATGGTAATGCAATTGGTATTCCAACGGTTGGCGGTGAAATCGGCTTTGATGATGTTTATCAAGGTAACCCATTGGTTAACGTGATGGCTGTCGGGGTGCTAGAACAAAGTGCAATGCAAGTTGGTCGCGCCGAAGGAATTGGTAACTCAGTGATGTACGTAGGAGCCAAGACTGGCCGTGATGGTATCCACGGCGCAACATTTGCGTCTGCAGAGTTTTCTTCAGAAGAAGAACAAGATCGTTCAGCCGTGCAAGTCGGGGATCCCTTTATGGAAAAGTTGGTCATGGATGCCACTTTGAAGGTCATCAACGAACATGGCGATGCTATTGTTGGTGTGCAAGACATGGGAGCTGCCGGGCTAGTATCATCATCTGCTGAAATGGCGGGTAAGGCTGGCATGGGAATTCGCTTGAACTTGGACACCGTGCCACAACGTGAAACTGGCATGACCCCATATGAACTAATGTTGTCAGAATCTCAAGAACGGATGTTGCTAGTTGTTGCAAAAGGGCGTGAAGCTGAAATTCAAGCGGTCTTTAATGAAGTTGATTTAGATGCGGTGGTTGTTGGTGAAGTAACAGATACTGGCCGTTATGAATTGTTATGGCATGACGAAATCGTAACTGATGTACCGGTTGATTTCTTAACGAATGCACCTAAGCAAAACATGGCCCAAACAAAGCCTGCCCGGTTGGCAAACCCGGTGGCTGACTTTACGCCAACAATTACGGATGCTGCACTAACCATTAAGGATTTGTTAATGCAACCAACAATTGCTTCAAAGGCCAAGTTGTTCCGTCACTTCGATAGTATGGTGCGTGCTGATACAGTTGTTAAGCCTGGTGGCGATGCAGCCGTTGTTCGTTTGCGTGGTACGAAGAAGGCTTTGGCAATGACGACGGACGTTAACAGTCGGTTTACTTATTTGGATCCGTTTGTTGGTGGACAACGTGCCGTTGCTGAAGCAGCTGGAAATATTGTAGCGACAGGGGCTTTGCCAATCGGAATCACAGATTGCTTGAACTTTGGTAACCCCGATGACCCAGAAATTTATTATGAATTGGCACAATCAGTTGCCGGGATTAATGACATGGCACGTGAATTGAACACGCCAATTATTTCAGGAAATGTTTCTTTGTATAACGAGTTCGATGGTCAAGCCATTTACCCAACGCCTATGATTGGTATGGTTGGTTTGCACGAAGATGTGGTTGACATTACAACGATTGCCTACAAGAATTCTGGCGATCACATTTACGTGATGGGGGCAACAACCGCTGACTTTAACGGTTCAGAAATTCAAAAGTTACAAGTCGGCCAAATTGCTGGTCAATTACCAGCTTTGGATATGCCACAAGTTACCGCCGTTCAAAAGCAAGTCTTGGCTGGTATTTCAGCTGGCATGATTGCGAGTGCGCATGATATTGCTGAAGGTGGGTTGGCAATTGCCTTAGCTGAAAGTGCCTTTAAGACCAATTTTGGTTTTGATGTGACGGTTGATATGCCAACAACATGGTTGTTTAGTGAAACACCAGGACGATTTGTTGTATCAGTCAAGGCAGACCAAGTATCCGCCTTTGAAGATATGATGGGTGATAGCGCAAGCTTGGTTGGAACAGTTACGGCCAATGAAACATTTAAGTTACAAACACAAACAGAAACAATCGTATTAGACAAGACGGAAATGCAAACAGCATATCAGGAGGCAATCACATGGTTGGCGAACCACTAAAACAAGATAGCTCTTTAAACGAAGAATGTGGAATTTTTGGTATTTGGAACCATCCAACGGCTGCTAATGTCACGTATTATGGCTTGCACGCGTTACAACATCGTGGGCAAGAGGGGGCTGGGATTGTCGCTAATGATAATGGTCGCCTTTGGCAAGAACGCGGATTAGGTTTATTGAGTGACGTATTTGGTGATCCCAAGCGCATGGCTAATTTACATGGCCAAGCAGCAGTGGGGCACGTTCGTTATGCAACGGCTGGTTCTGGTGGAATTGAAAACATCCAACCTTTGATGGTGAATTTTTCAGATATGCAATTATCATTAGCGCATAACGGAAACTTAACAAATGCGCGGACATTACGACAATCATTAGAAGCCAAAGGAGCAATTTTCCAAGCTTCTTCGGATACTGAAGTCTTGTTGCACTTGATTCGTCGTTCAACGGCTGATACTTTTTATGGCCAATTAAAGGATGCTTTGAACACCGTACGTGGTGGATTTGCATTCTTGTTGCTAACACCTGATGCATTATATGCCGCGCTTGATCCACATGGGTTCCGACCATTTGTGGTTGGTCAAATGCCTGAGGGACAATATGTTGTGACAAGTGAAACAGCTGCGTTGCAAGCAGTTGGTGCGAAGTTTGTTCGTGATGTACAACCTGGTGAGTTAATTACGATTAATAATGATGGGATCATGATTGACCATTATACTGATAAGACTGATTTGCACATTGATTCGATGGAATACATCTACTTTGCACGACCAGATTCAGATATCTATGGCGTAAACGTGCACGCAGCACGTAAGCGTATGGGACGTCGTTTAGCGGAAGAAAAGCCAGTTGCCGCTGATTTGGTAGTTGGAGTGCCTAACTCATCTTTGTCAGCTGCAATGGGCTATGCCGAAGCTGCTGGTTTGCCAAATGAAATGGGGCTGGTTAAAAATCAATATATTGCCCGTACGTTTATTGAGCCGACACAAGAACGTCGTGAACGGGCCGTGCGCATGAAGTTGAGTGCGGTGCCGTCAGTGTTAGCTGGCAAGCGCGTAGTCTTGGTAGATGATTCAATTGTGCGTGGGACAACATCAAAGTACATTGTTAAGATGTTGCGCGAAGCAGGTGCTAGTGAAGTGCACGTTCGGATTGCGTCACCCGCCTTTAAGTACCCATCATTCTATGGGGTTGATATGCAAACAACAACTGAATTGATGGCCGCAAATTATTCAGCTGAAGAGATGAAAAACATGTTAGGCGTTGATTCATTAGAATTTTTGTCAATCGATGGTTTAGTAGAAGCAATTGATTTACCTTACACCGGTGAAGGTAGTGGGTTAACAACCGCATACTTTGATGGTCACTATCCATCACCAATTTACGATTATGAGGCATCATTAGCCGATGCTGCTGCAGCCGGCGAAGTTGACTTTGCTGCTGAACCAACGACAACGTATCAACCAAGTCAAGTAGCATCAATTACAGAACAGGCATTGATGTCAATTGGCCAAGTTGACTAATTATGGGGGAACTATGACTGAACAAAATGCGTATGCCGCAGCGGGAGTTGATATTGCCGCAGGTGATCGAGCGGTTGATTTGATGAAAGAAAGTGTGGCTGCAACGTACACACCACAGGTACTAGGTGGTATCGGTGGTTTTGGGGCCGCATTTGCCTTAGGTAATGATTACCAAGAACCGGTTTTGATTTCTGGAACAGATGGGGTTGGAACAAAGTTGTTGTTAGCGATTGCTGCTAACAAGCACGATACCATCGGGCAAGATTTGGTAGCCATGGTTATGAACGATATCTTAGCGCAAGGAGCCAAGCCACTATTCCTATTAGATTACTTAGCAATTGCTAAGATGACCCCTGAAAAAGTAGCTACGATTGTAACCGGAATTGCTAAGGCGACTAAGACGGTTGGTGCGGCCTTAATTGGTGGTGAGTCTGCTGAATTACCTGGCTTGTATGCACCAGAGCACTACGATTTGGCTGCTTTTGGGGTTGGGATTGCTGAGCGGGCTGATTTGCTACAAGCAACGGATACCCAAGTTGGCGACGTCTTGATTGGTTTGCCATCAAGTGGTGTACACTCCAATGGGTACACGTTGGTCCGCGAAGTCTTTGGGATTAAAGAGGATGCTGATTTTACCAAGTTAACACCTGAATTACAAAATCAATTACTAGCACCAACAGCTTTGTATGCACCAGCTGTGTTGCCGTTATTAGCTGATAAGTTAATCATCAGCATGGCCCACATTACAGGTGGGGGGATTGTCGGTAATTTACCGCGTGCCCTACATGAGGGTGTGGCAGCGCAATTAACATGGGGATCATGGCCAATTGCGCCATTGTTTGATGAGTTACAAAAGCGCGGCCGATTGACGTTAGCTGATATGTTGGCAACCTTTAACATTGGGTTAGGGATGATTATGGTTGTGAAGGCTGAGCATGCGCAAGCGATTATGCAACGTTTAGCCACGGACAATCAACCGGCCTATGTTGTTGGTGAATTGGTACCAAGAACAGACGCAGCTGTCGTTTGGCAAGGAGAGCAACCATGGGCACACGCATCAAATTAGCCGTCTTTGCATCCGGTACAGGATCTAACTTAGCAGCCTTGATCAAGGCGTATCAAGCAGATCAATTAAATGCCGATATCGTCCGAGTTGTCGTTGATCGTAAGCGTGCTGGTGCGATTGCCATTGCCCAGGCTGCCAATATTCCAGTGACTTATTTTAATTATCGTGAGTATGAATCACGCGAATTAGTTGAAGCTGACATGATTAATTTGTTGGCTGATGATGGGGTAACTGGGATTTTATTGGCTGGCTATATGCGCATTTTGACACCTAAGCTTGTACAAGCTTTTGCGCAGCGCATTATTAATATTCATCCGGCATTATTGCCAAGCTTTCCAGGTAATAACGCAATTGAAGATGCGTTTGAAGCAGGGGTTAAAGTCACTGGGGTCACGATTCATTTCGTCGATACTGGGGTTGACTCTGGGGAAATTGTTGCCCAAGCCCCCGTTTTAATTAACGCAACTGATACGTTAGATACCTTAACTGAGAAAATTCATACACAAGAACATCAACTATATCCTAAAACAGTAGCAGAACTTGTAGAAAAAGGAGCTTTTACAAAATGACTCGTGCATTATTAAGTGTTTCAGACAAAACTGGCTTGGTGCCGTTCGCATCAGCCTTAACTAAGCTGGGGTTTGAATTAGTTTCAACCGGTGGTACGTTAGCCGTATTGGCTGAAGCTGGCTTGCCAGTTGTGGCCATTGATGATGTAACCAACTTCCCTGAAATGCTTGATGGTCGTGTAAAGACGCTCCACCCACGCGTGCACGCCGGATTATTGGCCAAGCGTGATGATGAAGCTCACATGGCAACATTAGCAGAACATGATATTACACCAATTGATTTAGTTGTTGTTAACTTGTACCCATTCAAGGAAACAATTTTGAAGCCTGGGGTGACTTTGGCGGATGCCATTGAAAACATTGACATTGGTGGACCATCAATGTTGCGCTCAGCAGCTAAAAATCACGCTGGTGTTTTGCCAATTGTTGATCCGGCTGATTATGACGTGGTGATTGAAAAGTTAACGAATGAAACAATTGATATGCCTTTCCGTCATGAATTGGCAGCTAAGGTCTTCCGTCACACGGCGGCCTACGATGCCTTGATTGCAGACTACTTAACTGATGAAGAATTCTCAGTCCAAAAGACATTGACTTTTGAACGTTTTGACACATTGCGTTATGGAGAAAACAGTCACCAAAAGGCGGCCGCTTATCGTGATGCTTTGCCAAAGGATTATTCAATTTTGTCAGCGGATATTTTGCACGGTAAGCAATTATCTTATAATAATATTCGCGATGCGGATGCTGCTTTGCGAATTATTGCCGAATTTGAAGCACCAACCGTTGTGACGGTTAAGCACATGAATCCAGCGGGGATTGGACAAGGCGCAACCATTGAAGAAGCTTGGGATAAGGCTTTTGCAGCTGATGATATCTCAATCTTTGGGGGGATTGTTGCGTTGAACCGTGAAGTTGACCTAGCAACGGCCGAAAAGATGCACAGTATTTTCTTGGAAATTATTATTGCGCCAAGCTTTACGCAAGAGGCATATGATGTTTTGGCAAAGAAGAAGAACTTACGTTTGTTGACATTGCCATTTACGACGGCTGTGCCACAAGCACTAGAAGTGACTTCAGTGCTTGGTGGGGTAGTTGTGCAAGATCGTGATTTAGTTTCAGAAACAGAAGCTGATTTTAAAGTAGTTGGTGATGTACAACCAACGGCTGAACAATTAGCAGCAATGGTCTTTGCCCAAAAGGCTGTTAAGCACGTTAAGTCAAACGCGATTGTCGTTGCCCGTGCTGGTCAAACGCTAGGCGTAGGTGCTGGTCAACCAAACCGCATTGACTCAGTTAAGATGGCCGTCACAAAGGCTGCTGAAAAGGAAGGCTTTGATCAAGCTGTCTTGGCATCAGATGCCTTTTTCCCAATGAATGATTCAGTTGAATATGCAGCGCAACATGGCATCACAGCAATTGTGGAACCTGGTGGCTCAATCAAGGATCAAGATTCTATTGATAAGGCCAATGAATTAGGGATTGCTTTGGTATTCTCAGGCACACGTCACTTCAAGCACTAGGAGAAAATAATGGCAAAAGTATTGGTTATCGGGAGTGGTGCCCGTGAGCACGCATTGGCCGTCACATTTCAAAAAAGTGCGCAAGTAACAGCTGTTTTTGTAGCGCCAGGTAATGCGGGTATGCAGACTGATGATATTCAAACTGTTGCAATTGATGTGTTAGACATTGCTGGGCTAACGGATTTTGCACGTGAAAATCAGATTGATTTGACCTTTGTTGGGTCAGAAGCACCATTGACTGCTGGCGTGGTTGATGCCTTTAGAGCTGCTGGTTTGGCGATTTTTGGGCCTAACCAAGCGGCCGCGCAATTGGAAGGGTCAAAGACATTTGCCAAGGACTTATTGCTAGCAAATAATATTCCAACCGCACAAGCACAAGCGGTAGATAATCAAGCGGCTGCATTGGCGGCGCTTGCAAACTTTGGCGCCCCGGTTGTGATTAAGCAGGATGGTTTAGCTGCTGGTAAAGGGGTGGCCATCTACCAAACTTTGGCTGATGCAACAGCTGCCTTAGCTGAAACGTACGCCGCTGATGCACACGCTAAGCTGGTCATTGAAGAATTTTTGCAAGGGGTTGAATTTTCAATCTTTAGTTTAGTTGGAACAAATGGCGTTGTTCATGCACCGATTGCGCAAGATCATAAGCGGCTGCTTGATGGCGATATGGGTCCTAATACAGGTGGTATGGGGGCGTATAGTCCAGTTCGTTGGCTGGCTGAAGTTGATATTCAAGCTGCGATTGATCAATTAGTGACACCAATGCTAAGTGCGATGGCTGCCAATGATACGCCATATACAGGGGTGTTATATACAGGTGTCATGCTAACCGCAGCGGGACCTAAGGTGATTGAGTATAATGTCCGATTTGGTGATCCTGAAACACAAGTGGTTTTGCCACAATTGGAAAGTGATTTATATGATGTTGTGATGGCTCTATTGGCTGGTCAAACACCGACTGTAAAATGGCAACAAACTGATGTATATTTGGGTGTTGTATTGGCTACACCAGGTTATCCAGGTCAATTGGGTGATAGCCAGGTAGTGCCAATGTTAAAGACAGACGGAATAACGACATTTTATGCCGGTGTGCAAGAAAATGATGCTAAAATTATGAGTAACGGTGGGCGTGTGGCGACAGTGATTACTCACGCGCAGAGCGCTCATGAAGCACAAAAAAAGGTTTATGACGCAATTGCAGCAACGAACACAGCGCTTATTTACCGTCATGACATTGGTTATCAAGCAGTAAACAAAGAAAATTAAGGTGGAGTTTGGGGATGCAAACAGATATTGAAATTGCACAAGCGGCGGAAGTTTGGCCAATTGAAAAGATTGCGCAACAAGCTGGCTTAACAGAAGCAGAATGGGCTCCTTATGGCCGTGATAAGGCGAAGGTGGAAATTGACGAAACACGTCGACAAAACGAATTAGGTAAGTTGATTTTGGTCACGTCAATTAATCCAACACCGGCTGGTGAAGGAAAATCAACGGTGACCGTTGGGTTGGCTGACGGATTGAACTTAATTGGTAAGCAAACGATGGTTGCATTGCGTGAGCCATCACTTGGTCCGGTCATGGGAATGAAGGGTGGCGCTACGGGTGGTGGCTATGCTCAAGTCGTGCCAATGGCAGATATCAATTTGCACTTTACGGGTGATTTTCATGCGTTGACCAGCGCCCACAATACCTTAGCAGCTGTGATTGATAATAGTATCTATCAAGGTAACCCATTGAACATCGATCCACGTCGCATGTTGTGGAAGCGCGCTTTGGACGTTAACGACCGCGCCTTGCGGCATATTATGATCGGGATGGGTGGACCAACGTCTGGGGTGCCACGTGAAGATGGCTTTGATATTACAGTAGCCTCTGAACTAATGGCAATTTTAACATTGTCACATGATTTAACGGATATGAAGGCCCGCATTGAAAAGATTGTCATTGGGTACACATATGATAAAGAACCTGTGACCGTTAAGGATTTAGGTGTTGCTGGTGCTTTGACGACATTGTTGAAGGATGCTATTAAGCCTAATTTAGTGCAAACGTTGGCCCACACACCTGCCTTTATTCATGGTGGTCCATTTGCTAATATTGCGCAAGGAACGAACTCAATTCGTGCGACGAAGACGGCCTTACAGTTAGCTGACTATGTCGTAACTGAAGGTGGTTTTGGTGCTGACTTGGGTGGTGAAAAGTTCTTGGACTTTAAGGTGCCGTTGTTGGGTAAAACGCCTGATGCGATTGTCATTGTGGCGACGGTGCGCGCTTTGAAGATGCACGGTGGGGTCGATAAGCAAGATTTAAAGACGCCCAATGTGGCTGCATTAGAAGTAGGTTTGGCTAACTTGGGGCAACACCTAGCAAGTATGTCCCGTTACGGTGTGCCAGTAGTAGTAGCCATTAATCGCTTCGTAACAGATACTGATGAAGAGTTGGCGTTAGTAGCTAATTTTGCACGTGAAAAGGGTGCCAGTGCACACGTGGCTGACGTTTGGGCACAGGGTGGTCAAGGAGCCGTTGAATTGGCACAAGCCGTTGCTGATGCAACAGCACAACCAAGTAACTTCACGCCGTTGTATCATGCAGATGATGAAGCGATTGATAAGTTAAATAAGATTGTGCAAACAATCTATGGTGGTGCCGGAGTGGAACTATCTGCTAAGGCAACTAAGCAATTACGTGAATTTGCTAAGCGAGGTTGGGACAAGTTACCAATTATTATGGCTAAGACACAATATTCTTTGTCTGATGATGCCAAACAATTAGGAGCACCAACAAACTTTAAGATTCATGTGCGTGAATTTGTGCCTAAGTTAGGGGCCGGGTTCTTGGTGGCCATGACTGGTTCAATTTTAACAATGCCAGGGTTACCTAAGCACCCCGCGGCTTACAATATTGATATTGACGAACAAGGTCAAATTACGGGTCTGTTCTAATACAAAAAGCTGCGCAACTTTCGAGTTGCGCAGCTTTTACTTATTGATTCGTTCATAATAACGGTGAATCTGTCCATCAAAGCCAACATATGTGTCAATGAGTTGAAACTGATTATTAATTAAAACTTTTTGTGAGGCGATGTTGGTTTTAAGGACATCTGCTTGTAACTGTAACGTAGTTGGGAGCCCATTAATGAAGACGCTTACCGCATTGGTCATTATACGGTTTCCCCAATAAGCGGGATCAAGAAAATAGCTCAATTCGTGTTTGAGTGGTTCATCAATCAGGTTAGTTGTTAAGAGTGGGTAAGCAATAATACTGCCAATAATTTGATTGTCTAAACGGATACTTGTTTGATAAGGTTGTTGGCGATCGCCGTCAAACATCCGTTGTTGTGCAGCGGTTGTTTGAACTTGAATATTGCCGTTTTCAGCGATTTGAGGCATGGTAATCAAGCGTTGAAAATCATTGAAATCCGTTGCTGACCAAGCTTGTAATGTGACATCCATAAGAAATCCTCTAATGTATATTCAGAATGAGTACATTTTAACACATTAGTGGCTTGACGCTAGCCATAATGTTAGTTATTATAAGAACATAAATTAAATATGACATAGAGGTCGCAACCAACAAGATTAGATAACTAAGCTGGCAAGCTAGGCGGTTATTGAAAGGGGCGGTTGCCGAAATGTTTATTACGGCGGTAATAAATGTTGGTCTAGACGTGAATAACGGTTGGACTGTCGCAGCAAAATTTGTCGGCTGCGGAGCGCTATCGACAACACTAATGACAGTATTTTAAGGTCCCTAGTTTATGCGATGGTATAGACTAGGGATTTTTTTGTCTTAGTGCGATTAGGCCTCTTCTATAAGGAGGAGTTATGTCAGAAAATTCACAACAACCAGCGGGTTTGCAACGTTCAATGAAGACCCGTCACTTATCAATGATTGCCTTAGGTGGAACCATTGGAACCGGCTTATTTGTCGCCTCCGGTGCAACCGTTGCGCAAGCTGGACCACTTGGTGCATTGACAGCGTATGCGGTAATCGGGGTCATGGTTTACTTCTTGATGACTAGTCTGGGTGAAATGGCAACGTATATGCCAGTCTCAGGGTCGTTTTCAACTTATGCGGATCGATTTGTGGATCCCGCGTTTGGTTTTGCAATGGGGTGGAACTACTGGTTTAATTGGGCAATTACCGTAGCAGTAGAAGCGGCGACGGTTGGGGTTGTCATGGGCTACTGGCTACCAAATGTACCAACTTGGATTTGGTCAGCGTTTGTTTTGATTTTGATTACAGCTATTAATTTAACATCAGCCAAGACGTACGCCGAAACTGAATTTTGGATGGCAACCATTAAGGTTGTGGCGGTCATTGCTTTCTTAGTATTGGGAGTTGCCACGATTTTTGGTATTATGTCTCATCAACCAGACGTCGCACGTAATCTTTCTGCAGGCGGTAACCACGGATTCGTGGGTGGGTTTGGCGGCATGCTAGCCGTATTTATGGTAGCTGGATTCTCTTTCCAAGGAACTGAGATGGTCGGTATCACTGCTGGTGAATCAGAAACGCCTGAGACATCAGTACCAAAGGCAATTAAGCAAGTGTTCTGGCGTATTTTATTGTTCTATATCTTAGCCATTTTCATTATTGGCGCGGTGCTATACTATAAGAATCCAGATCTACTACACGCTAGTGAAACAAACATTGCTGTCTCACCATTCACATTGGTCTTTAAGCAAGCTGGTTTGGCTGGCGCGGCCTCAGTTATGAACGCCGTAATTTTAACAGCGGTTATTTCATCTGCTAATTCTGGTGTGTATGCCTCAACGCGTATGTTACATGCGATGGCCTTGGAAGGTAAGGCGCCTAAGCTATTTAGTCGGGTTAATGTTAAGACAGGTATTCCAGTACCAGCTTTACTTGCAACTGTGGCAGTTGGGTTATTAACTTTTATTACATCAGTTTTTGGACCTGGAATTTACTACTATCTAGTAGCGGCCTCTGGGTTAACGGGCTTTATCGCTTGGATTGGTATTGCGATTTCACATTATCGGTTCCGGCGCGCAATGATTGCCCAAGGGCGGTCAGTGAAAGATTTGCGTTACCATGCCCGTTGGTTCCCAGTTGGACCAATTTTGGCGCTAGTGCTATCTATTATTGTTGTATTAGGCCAAGATTTAGCATCTTTCCAAGGGTCAATTAGCCACTGGAATTGGTCAGGTATTATTACAACGTATATGTCAGTACCATTATTTTTGGTATTGTATGTAGGTTATAAAGTTAAGCACAAGACAAAGTTACGTAAGTTAACCGAGGTTGATTTAGATACGGATGCACGTCATTAATGGTTAATTATTTTGAGCTGCGGTTAGAAAACTAACCGTGGCTTTTTTCATTAAAAACAGTGCAAAATATGAAAGCGTAATCATTTAAGACGTGACGCTGAAAGTAGGTATAATCCATGTTTAAAGGGGCTTTTCAAGGGGAAATGTGTGTACAAAACAATTGTAAAGATAGTATAATTAAGAACAGTTAGGTAGACAGCTATCAACATATAACGAAGGAGAATTTTCAGATTATGAAGAAGACCAAGATTGTTTCAACACTTGGACCGGCTAGTTCTGACGTCGAGACGATTACAAAGTTAATCGAGTCAGGTGCCAACGTAATGCGTTTTAATTTCTCACACGGAGACCATGAGGAACACTTGAGCCGCATGAACGCCGTTCGCGAAGCTGAAAAGCTTGCTGGTAAGACTGTTGGATTCTTGTTGGACACTAAGGGTGCCGAAATCCGTACGACAGTGCAAGAACCAGGTAAGATTGAATTTAACATCGGTGATGTTGTTCGTATCTCAATGGATGCTTCACTTGAAGGAACCAAGGAAAAGATTGCCGTAACTTACGACGGTTTGTACGACGACGTTGTAGTTGGCGGACACGTTTTGTTTGATGATGGTAAGATTGACATGTTGATCACTGAAAAAGATGATGCAACACGTGAATTGGTAACTGAAGTGCAAAACCACGGTATGTTGGGATCACGTAAGGGTGTAAACGCCCCTGGTGTTTCAATTAACTTGCCTGGTATCACTGAAAAAGATGCTGATGATATTCGCTTTGGTGTTGAAGCAGGTGTTCAATACATCGCCGCTTCATTCGTACGTAAGCCATCTGACGTTGAAGACATTCGTGCATTGTTGAAGGAAACTGGTAAGGATGATGTTCTTATCTTCCCAAAGATCGAATCTCAAGAAGGTATCGATAACTTTGCTGAAATTTTGAAGGTTTCTGATGGATTGATGATTGCTCGTGGAGACATGGGTGTTGAAATTCCAGCCGAAAATGTTCCTTTGGTACAAAAGGAATTGATTCGCATGATGAACGCTGCAGGTAAGCCAGTTATCACAGCGACTGATATGTTGGATTCAATGCAAGAAAACCCACGTCCAACGCGTGCCGAAGCTTCCGACGTTGCCAATGCGGTATTTGACGGAACTGACGCAACAATGTTGTCTGGTGAATCAGCTAACGGTGCTTACCCAGTTGCCGCTGTTGCAACGATGGCTCGTATCAATGAGAAGGCTGAAACGGCCTTGGCATTGAACGGTCGTCACAACGACGATTTTGATGCATCTGACGTGACTGAATCAGTTGCTGCTGCTGTTTCAAATGCTGCTGATAACTTGCACGTTAAGGCAATTGTTGCCGCAACAAATTCTGGTTACACGGCTAAGATGATTTCAAAGTACCGTCCAAATGCTGATATCTTGGCATTGACATTTGATGAGCGTGTGCAACGTTCATTGTCAATCTACTGGGGTGTGCAACCAATCATTTCTCAACCAGTTGCAAACACTGATGAAATGATTGAATTGGCAAAGAAGGAAGTTGTTGCTGCTGGATTGGCTGAAAAGGGTGATACAATCATCGTTACAGCTGGTATTCCTGTCACAACTTCAGGAACAACTAACTTGATGACAATCGTAACGGTTGACTAATTTTTAGATGTTAATTAAGAACGGGTGATACGTTGTTATCGCCCGTTCTTTTTTGTGTTATTCTGGTAATACGAAAAACGAATGGAAGAGGACTAAAGCATGAGTTGGCAAGAAGTGATTGTTGAAACGCAAACTGAAGCCGTGGAAGCCGTCAGTAATATTTTGATGGAAGCTGGCGCAGAAGGAATTCAAATTGAAGACGCCGGTGATATGGCTAATTATGAACCGGCAGACGCGACGGTGTGGGTTGATTGGGATGTGGTAGAGCATCGCGAAACTGGCGCACAAGTAGCGGGTTATTTTGCGGCTGACGTAAACTTGCCGGAAGTAATTAACGATGTCCAAATGCAGGTTAACCAATTGGCAGACTTTGGTTTGAATGCGCAACCGGGAACCGTTACGACAAGTGCGGTGAAGGATGAAGATTGGGCAACCGAATGGCAAAAATATTACCACCCAGTTCGGGTGACGCGTCACTTAACGGTCGTGCCTAAGTGGGAAACTTATGAACCTACGCAAGCCGATGAACAAGTGATTGTTTTAGATCCGGGGATGGCTTTTGGAACTGGTACACACCCAACAACACGTTTGATGATGCAAGCGCTGGAAATTGTGATTCGTGGTAATGAACATGTTCTTGATGTTGGAACAGGTTCCGGTGTCTTAGGAATTGCGGCTAAATTACTTGGTGCCCAATTCGTACTAGGAACTGATATCGATGAAGTTGCTGTACGCTCAGCGCAAGGGAACTTAGACTTAAACCCAGTCGCCGCTGATATTCAAGTCATGGCCAGTGATTTATTACAAGATGTGCCAACGCAAGAATTTGATGTTGTAGTGGCTAATATGTTAGCAGAGGTATTGGTGCCACTAATTCCACAAGTTGAATCTATTTTGCGACCAGGTGGGAAATTCTTATTGTCTGGTATTTATCAAGATAAGGTTGCTGTGATTATTGACCAATTAGTTACCGCTGGTTATGTGATTGAAGAAGAAATGAAGTTAGGTGAGTGGTATGGGTTAATCGCTCATCGTCGTGAAGAGGATGAAGATTAATGCAACGTTATTTTTTGACGGAAACGCCGGAGAGCAACGCATTTGATTTGGATGAAGCAACGGCCCACCACTTGATGACTGTTTTACGTGGTAAAGTCGGTACAACGGCCGAATTTGTTTTACCTGATCATCAGAACATGGTGGTTGCTAAGGTGACAGCAGTTACTGAATCAACAACGCGTATGGAAATTATTGATAAAATTGCTGTAGAAGTGGAATTACCGGTTGATACCACCGTTATTTTGGGCTTAGCTAAGGGTGACAAACCAGAATTGGTGGTTCAAAAAGCAACGGAGCTGGGTGTTCATCAGATTATTTTTGTTGAGACAGCGTGGTCAGTGGTACACTGGGGCATGAAAGCTGATAAGAAACTTACCCGGTTACAAAAAATTGCCCAAGGGGCGGCTGAACAATCACATCGATTGCAAGTCCCCGTTGTATCATATGTACCATCCTTAACAGATTTGACGTTACCGGATACAACGATTAAAATTGTTGCTTGGGAAGAAAGTGCAAAACAAGGCGAAGTAACGCAATTAGTGCAGCAGTTTGAGCAACTAAAAACCGGGGATGCCATTACCTTTCTATTTGGACCTGAAGGTGGGTTAAAGGAAAGTGAGTTATTATATTTAGTTGATGAGCTAAATTTTGTGGCAGCTGGTCTAGGACCGCGAATTTTACGGGCTGAAACAGCACCGCTGTATGCATTAAGTGCGTTAAGTTATGCGTTAGAATTAGCACGCTAAGTAAGATGCCCAAAAAAATAATATAGGGGAAGACAAATGAAGCGATTAAAAGAAGCTTTAGATTGGCGTTTTTGGATCTGGGTACCGATTCTATCATTGTTGGTTCCTTATCTGATAAATGAATCATCTGTATTGAATGTTAATTTTAAAATTATTTTTTCATTATTTATTGTTAACATTATTTTTAGCGTTATTGCAGGTGCGTTTTTACGTCGTCATGGCGCATTTTGGTATTTATTATTTGTTTGGCCGTTGTTTTTCATTTTTTCAATTTGGTTTGTGATTAATTCACACATGTATGGGTACTACTTGGCAGCATTATATTTTGTTGTAGAGTTGTTTGCTTTTACACGTGGTCAAGAAGAAGAAATAGACATCGAAGATCAAATTCCAGTTGATGGTGGATACCGCGAAGTTTAAAAAAAGAGCAATCAGTCAATGGTTGCTCTTTTTTTGTGGTTATTTTCTCCCACAGTTTCCCACCTTGTAAATAATTATGAGGATTATTAAAACGGTTACAATGGGGTTATTTCGCACTATACCGTGTGTAAATTGGGAAAATATAAGAAAAAATGGTTTTTTATAAAATATGCCCAATTTTGTAAAAAAAATGTTAAAAAGGGGCATTAACGTTGATGTATCAAGGGATATGTTTCGTGTTAGTTAGTTATTTAGTAGTGGAGGTATGTGGGGATAGGTGGTGGAAGGTGGGAGTTTGTGGTAAATTAGAGATATTAAAGTCTTGACTTATATCAAGGTTTGCAAGGGTTTGCTGACAGTAGAATTTAGAAAGGGGGAATGGCTGATGTTTATGGGCACTTATCAACACTCGTTGGATACCAAAAATCGGTTAATTATTCCCGCTAAATTCCGTAATCAACTCGGTGAATCCTTTGTCATTACGCGCTGGATGGATCATTCCTTGCGTGGTTATACCTTGACTGGTTGGACTGATTTTTCTGAAAAAATTAATGCTTTACCAGAGACTAATGCTAAGGCCCGTCAATTTAAACGATTTGTATTTGGTGGTGCATTAGAAGTGGAATTTGATAAGCAAGGTCGCATTAATCTGTCGCAAACACTACGTGACTATGCACAAATTGATAAGGAAGTTACCGTATTTGGTTTGGGTGACGAGACCTTTGAATTATGGAGTGCTGAAAAGTGGCAAGCTTACGAAGATGAGACGGCTGAAAATTTTGATGATATTGCAAATGGTCTAGAAGAACTAGGCTTTTAATACAGCGAATTTTAATCTAGTTAATTAATAATAAAAATAGAAAGGTCAAACGGTTAGAACCATGACGGAATTTAATCACGTGACGGTTTTGCTTAATGAAGCGATTGATAATCTAAACGTTAAGCCTGACGGTGTCTATGTGGATGCCACCCTTGGTGGTGGTGGCCACTCACAACTTTTGGCTAGCCATCTAACAACCGGTAAGCTATGGTCATTTGATCAAGACATTACGGCAATTACATATAATCAAGAACATTTGGCTGCTGAATTAGCGGCTGGTAAAGTTGCTTTTATTCAAAGTAATTTTCGCCATTTAGCGGATGCTTTGGCGCAAGAAGGTGTCACTGAAATTGATGGGATTGTTTATGATTTAGGTGTATCTTCACCACAATTTGACGATGGTCAGCGTGGCTTTTCATATAACTACGATGCACCACTAGATATGCGCATGGATCAATCACAGACACTAAATGCACGAACGGTTGTTAATGAGTGGGATTTCCATGATTTGCTACGAATTTTGTCACGTTATGGTGAAGAAAAGTTTGCCAAACAAATTGCACGTGCAATTGAACGTCAGCGAGCCATTCAACCAATTGAAACGACTTTTGAACTAGTTGAAGTCATTAAGTCAGCAATTCCAGCTGCCGCCCGTCGTACGGGTGGGCATCCAGCTAAACGATCATTTCAAGCAATTCGAATTGCTGTTAATGATGAATTAGGGGTTGTTGAAGAATCGTTAGCGCAGGCTTTGGACCTCCTCAAAGTGGGTGGGCGTATTTCAGTCATTACTTTCCATTCACTGGAAGACCGCTTGGTTAAGACAATGTTTAAAGAAAAAACGACCTTGCCTGAATTACCAGCCGGCTTACCAATTATTCCGGATGAATTACAACCGGATTTTAAACTTGTATCAAGAAAGCCTATTTTGCCCTCAGAAACAGAAATGTCAGCTAATCATCGCGCACATTCGGCTAAATTGCGTGTTATTGAACGCTTGAGATAATTAATCTGATTACGAGAGTAACATCAGAAAGGGAATAATACTTATGGAAGCACTACCTAAGTATGCTGGCAATGTTGCACCAAAACCAAAGTCAAAGGCAAAGGTACAAGCGCAGCGGAAAACGAAATATGTTAAGTTTCAAAAGCCCAGTTGGGATACGGTAGATATCGCAATGGTGGTTTTAACTATTGCAACATTTCTGTTTATGTGTGGATTAGTATTGGCTAAGTCAAGCAATGTTGCCACGGTTAATACACAATTGGCTAGTGTGACAACACAATTAGAACAGACACGTAATAAGAATAATGATTTAAAGCAAGAAATTAGTAATTTAACGAACCCCAATCGATTGGGAAAAATTGCTGATAAGAATGGCTTAAGCTTGCAAGATCAGAATATAAGGAACGTGAAGTAGTATGAAAGAGAAACAACGGACGCCAAAACGTAACCAATCGGATAAGAACAGTCGGAACTCAGGACGAATTTTGCTGGGGGCAATGTTACTGATATTGGTTGTGTTGGGGGTCCGTTTTTCTTATGTTGCCATTACCAAGCAGGTAAAGGGACATAAGTTGGACCAAGCAGCACAGCAGATTTATCGTAGTCAAAACGAAATTCAAGCAAAACGTGGTGAAATTTTTGATGCGGTAGGTAATGTATTGGCTGAAAATACAACGACTTATACGGTAGCCGCTGTCTTAGATACACAACAAAAAGCCCCAAATGGGAAGCCGTTATATATTGCTAAAAGTCAAGATGAGCAGGTTGGTCGTAAACTTGCGGCCGTATTAGGCGGTAAGCCAAATGACTACGTGAAGGCTTTGCGTCAAGGGCGCCATAATAAATTGAATCAAATTCAATTTGGTCAACGGGGAGCTAAATTAGATATCCAAACTTACCAAAAGGTAAAAGCCCTTAAGATAGCTGGTATTACATTTAATACTGGTATTTCACGTTTCTATCCTAATGGGGTATTTGCGTCAAACTTGATTGGGTTAACTAGTTTGAAGACCAATGATAAAACTGGTCAACAATCTTTAACCGGTATTATGGGCATTGAACAAGCTTTCAATAAGAAGTTGCAAGGTCGTAATGGTATGAAAACGACTACGATTGACAATCAAGATTTAGCCGCTGCACAACAGAATCTTGCCGTTAAAAATGGCTATGATATTTACACAACTATTAATACTAAATTACAAACGACATTAGAAAAAAAGATGCAAGTGTTGTTTGACGATATGAAACCAAAGTCAGCTTTGGCGGTAGTGTTAGATACAAAAAACGGTAATATTGTTGCTTCAACGCAACGGCCATCATTTGATGCTTCAACAGGTAAAGGCATTGGTGATTTTTGGACAAATGAACTGTCAGAAGCAACCTTTGAACCGGGATCTGTTATGAAGGGGATTACCCTTGCCGCTGCGCTTGATACAGGTAATTGGGACCCAAATGCTACATATCAGTCAGGAACACTAAAAATTGGTGATCGTGAAGTAACTGATTGGAACGGTGGTGTTGGTTGGGGAATTAGCACGTATTCGCGTGGGATTGCTGAGTCATCCAACGTGGCCATGGCCTTAACGGAACAAAAAATGGGTGCTGGTGTATGGCATAAGTACATCAACCGATTTAAATTCCTAAAATCAACTAATTCTGGTTTAGCTAATGAAGCAGCTGGGACCATGCAATTTAAATACCCAATTGAGCAGGCAAACACAGCGTTTGGTCAAGCGATTTCGGTAACGCCTTTGCAAATGTTACAAGCATATACAGCAATTGCTGGTAATGGCGAGGAAATTAAGCCACATATTATTGAAAAAATTGTTGATCCGAATAATAAAAAAGTGATTTATCAGGCAAAACGAGAAGTAGTGGGTCAGCCAATTAAGCAATCAACAGCAAAAGCGGCGCGTAAACAATTAGAAGAAGTTATCTATTCACCACACGGATTAGGACCAATGTATGCATTACCAGGTGTTCGCACGACGGGTAAGTCAGGTACGGCTCAAATTGCAACCGCAACCGGTTACTCAACCCCAGGTGATAACACCAATGAAATTCATTCATGGATGGGAATGGCGCCTGCTAAAAATCCGCGTTACATGATGTATATCATCACTAAGCAACCACAACAAAATACGGAGAATATCTCAAATGATATGGCGGATGTGTTTAAAGCGGTGATGAAACAAGCATTACAAATGTCAGCGACTGATAATAAGATGGCGATTAGTGCTGATCAACAAGTTGATATTCCAACCCTTGAACAAGGTTCATCTAAGGAGGCAGAGCGTGAAGTCACAGCAGCTAACTTAGTACCAGTTGTGATGGGTGATGGTAATACCGTTGTTTCACAATCACCAAGTAGTGGTGAAAAATCAATTGTTGGACAACGAATCTTTTTGAACACGGGTAAGGATATTGCGGTGCCAAACATGGGTGGTTGGTCTAAGAGTGATGTTTTGACGTGGGCTAAATTAGCTGATATTCAAGTCACAATTAAAGGCAATGGCTTTGTTACCACGCAATCTATTTTACCGGACACGAAATTATCTGATGGGTACCATGATATAACGGTTGAGTTTAAGGAACCTAAGTAATAATAAGAGAGTATAGAAGTGAGAGGAAACGTCAATATGACGATTTTAGGATTAGGTCTATTGGTTGGCCTGCTTGCGACAATGGTTGTTGTACCTTTGTTGCGCAATTGGTTTAAGAAAATTAAAGTACAACAACTGGTTATGCGGACTGGTGAAAATGGACCAGATCACGCTGCTAAAGCAGGAACCCCTACGATGGGCGGGGCTGGATTTATTCCGGTAGTCGCATTGGGATTTATCATACTAAGTTTGGTAACTGGTCAAACAGCAAGTACAGGTTGGGCGACATTAATTGCGATTGTTGTCTTCGCTTTGGTGGGTGGATTTGATGACAGTATTAAAATTTTCAATCATCGTGATGAAGGATTTCGCTTTTTACCTAAACTAACAGCCCAAATTGTAGCAGCGCTTTTGGCTGTTTTAGTGTTGTTTTTTGGTCATTTTAATTTCACGTTAATGCTACCATTTGGCTTAGGACATATTAATAGTGTGATTGTTTATACCCTATTTACCATCTTTTGGTTAGTTGGTTGGTCAAATGCAACGAATTTAACGGATGGATTAGATGGTTTGGCATCAGGTACAGCGATTATTGCGTATGTTGCCTATTTAATCATGGCCTTTATGCAGGGTGATATGACGATGGTCTTAATTGATGGGTTGATGATTGGGGCCTTGCTTGGCTTTTTGGGTTTCAATCACTATCCAGCTTCAATTTTTATGGGTGATACAGGGTCCTTAGCATTAGGAGCTGGTCTAGCGATGAACGCTTTGGTATTGCATCGCGAATGGTCATTGATTTTAATTGGATTAGTTTTCATGGTTGAAACTTTGACTGTTATGATTCAGGTAACCAGTTACCGTTTGTTTAAAAAGCGGGTGTTTTTGATGACACCAATTCACCATAGTTTTGAAAAAGGTGGCTTAACAGGTAATTTGGAGAAGCCTTGGAATGAATGGCAAGTTGATACATTCTTCTGGGCGGTTGGCCTGATTGCAGCAATTGCATACTTTTTAATTTTTTAAATCACATATTGATGCCAGCGTGGCATTATCAGCGAAGCTTAGCTGCTTCGCATACATATTTAAACTCGCAAAAGGCAGGGGGATCATAAAATGAATAAACATGTTTTAGTAATCGGGTTTGCCAGATCTGGTGCAGCAGTGGCTTCTTTATTATTAACAGAAGGTGCAAGTGTCATTGTATCTGATCCAAAATTGGATTGGACAGATGAGCGGGTGGTAGCGTTAACTAAGCAAGGCGTTACGTTTACCAATCAACAGGATGAATCATTATTAGCACAGATAGATTTAATTGTTAAAAATCCTGGTATTCCATACCAAATTGATATTTTACAGGCGGCACAAGCGCGGCAAATTCCAATTGTCGTGGAAGTGGCGGTTGCGCAGGCTTATATCAAAGGACCATGGATTGCTTTAACGGGTTCAAACGGGAAAACTACCACAACAGAAATGATTGCGGCTGTATTAAGAACACAAGCAACCTCTGAGGCTCGAGTTGTCGTGGCTGGTAACATTGGGACACCGGTTAGCGAAGTGGCACCGACCTTGCGAGCTACGGATACGCTCTTAACAGAATTATCATCATTTCAGTTAATGGGTATGCCAGCTGCTAAGCCAAAAATCGCTATTATTACAAATATCTTTGCTTCTCATCTTGACTATCATGGTACACGTGAAGGCTATGTTACTGCCAAAATGGGCATTACAAAAAATCAAACAGCGGATGATTTTTTAGTTATTAATTATGATCGGTCTGAATGGCGTGAGCTAGCGCAACAAACAGCTGCTACGGTTATCCCAGTTGCGCGTCAGTTTGATGTAAAGACAGGGGCGTACGAGGCAGATGGTAATCTGTATTATCAAGATCAATTAATTATGCCTGCAAATCAATTAGGTGTGCCTGGTGACCATAATATTGAAAATGCATTAGTGGCAATTGCGGTTGGAAAGCTACAAGGTGTACCAAGTGAACAAATTGCGAATGCTTTGCGTTTATTTAGTGGTGTTGCTCACCGTTTAGAGCATGTCGGTGTATTTAATGACCGTCAAGTTTATAATGACTCTAAAGCAACGGACATCGAGGCAACTGAAATGGCCCTGTCAGGATTTAATGGGCCCGTCGTGTTATTAGGTGGTGGCTTAGACCGTGGTGACGATCAAATGCGTTTATTGCCAGCAATGCAGGATAAAGTAAAGGCCTTAGTTGTATTTGGTCAAACAGCGGATAAATTGGCCACAGTTGGACAAGCCTTGGGAATCCCAGTCGTGTATGCGCAAGATGCGCCTCATGCTGTGGCACCAGCCTTTGACCTTAGTGAGCCAGGTGACACAATCTTACTATCACCAGCGGCTGCTTCATGGGATCAATTCCCGAGTTTTGAAGTCCGTGGTGAACAATTCGTCGATGCTGTAAAAACATATGTTAAGTAACCGTTAGAGAGGGAAAAACATGCGAATCGTTGTCTCGGGTGGTGGTACTGGTGGTCACATCTATCCAGCACTTGCTACTGTTAAACAATTAATGAAAAAAGAACCGGACACACAAGTACTATATATTGGTGGTGAGCGCGGACTAGAAAAAACCATCGTGCCAGAGGCTGGTTTTGAATTTAAAGCTTTGGCCGTCCAAGGATTTAAGCGGTCAATTTCTTTAGATAATTTTAAGACCATTTATCTATTCTTACGAGCAACGAGCCAAGCTAAAAAGATTTTGCGCGATTTTGCGCCCGATGTTGTTGTTGGTACCGGTGGATATGTGTCAGGACCGGTCTTGTACGCAGCCCAACAATTACACATTCCAACTGTTATTCATGAACAAAATTCAGTTGTCGGCGTAACCAACAAGTTTTTAGCCCGTAAAGTAACTAAAGTGGGAGCCGCTTTTCCAGCCGCTGTTTCGGCCTTCCCGGCTGGATTAGCGACAGTAGTTGGTAATCCGCGGGCCCAAGAAGTGGTTGATGGCGAAGGTCAGTTTGATTGGGGCAGTTTGCACTTAGAGAGTCAGCAACCAACGGTCTTGGTATTTGGCGGTTCACAAGGGGCGCTGAAATTGAATCAAGCGATGGTGGAAGCACTACCACACTTTGCTAATCGCCCGTATCAAGTCATTTTTGTGACAGGTGGTAAGCGTTATGACGAAGTGCAAGCGCAGTTGCAAGTAACAAAGCAAGTCCCAGCAGCGAATGTCGCGGTTGTACCTTATATTGGTAATATGCCGCAATTAATGCCGGTGGTTGATTTAGTTGTGGGACGCGCTGGGGCCACCAGCTTAGCTGAACAAACAGCCTTAGGTAAGCCAATGGTGTTGATTCCAAGTCCATATGTGACCAATGATCACCAAACTAAAAACGCCCGTAGTTTAGTTGAAGCGGGTGCAGCGGACATGATTACGGAAAATGAGTTGACAGGGCCAACCCTTTTTGCGGTTATTGATAAGTTAATGACTGATAATCAAGCCCGTCAGACGATGGCCCAGGCAGCTATGCAATTGGGTGTACCGGATGCAGCTGATCAGTTTATTAAGTTGATTAAATCGGTTGTTAAAAATTAATTGATTATGGAGTAGCCGAAAGGAGGTAATGATGGCTAATCAAAAACCTGATAAAAATAATGCTGTCGATATTCAAGCCCACTTGAATTCATTGTTGTCAGATGAGGATAATGAGTCATTGTTGCAACCTAAAGCCGGAACGGAAAATAAGTCAAAACGTTATTTTAGACGACAGAAACGCACTAAACAACCGGGGCGGCTGACAAAAAGTTTATCACCAGCTAATGAACGAAAACATTTATTTGCGCATGAACGGGATGCTTTGAAAGCAGTTGGTATCTTAGGCGTGGCTGCAGGAATCTTAATTTATCTACTATCACCTCTAAATCAAATTCAAACTTTTGATGTCCAAGGTAATCAAGATTTGTCGGATAAAAGTGTACTAGCGAGCGCAGGTCTCTTGACTGGTCAGCCAGTTTGGACGATGTTAACGCAAGAAAAGTACTTTAGTGATTTAGCAGTTACCAATAACCCCCAGATAAAAAATATGACTTTGACACTTGAACCAAATAATCGTTTACGTGTCAAAGTAGATGAAATTGTAAAAGTCGGCTACGTAAAAGCCGGTCAACAATATTTTCCGATATTAGAAAATGGTACGATGCTTAAATCCGGCGTAACAAAACAATTAGTAGGTGGATTACCGTTATATGATGGATTTACATCAGGCAAACAGCTTTCATTGACACTTGCTGAATTTGGTAAGTTATCACCAGCACTTCGGCACGCTGTCTCAGAAATTGTTTGGGCGCCTAATAAACAAAATCAACAACGATTGATTTTGTTTATGAATGACGGTAATGAAGTTTTAGTAAGTGCTAATCAATTGGCGCAGAAAATGAAATACTACCCAGGCATGGTTGCACAGTTGGATACAACTGGGCGGGCTGATTTACAAGTCGGGGCATTTTTCACGCCATTTGGTCAATAATTACGCACTTACCCTATGGAAGAAATTACCTAAAGTATGGTATTATCTTAAGGAATTGTTTATTAATTTATAACAATCAATAAAGTTTGGCAGTCAGAGGAGGAAGTAAGATGGCCAACCATGGTTTAATTGTTGGTCTCGATGTCGGGACTAACACGATTAAGGTTCTGGCAGCAGATGTTCGAGATCAACAAGCAAATATCGTTGCTGTTGGTCGTTCAGTTGCTCATGGTGTTAAGCGTGGGATAGTTGTTGATATTGATGCAACCGCAAACGATATTCGACAAGCAATTGCACAAGTTAACGAACAAATGGACACACCAGTAACTGAAGTTGTCGCAAGCTTACCTGCCAATAATATTCAAATTCAAAATGTTTCGGGTATGGTGACCGTTAAAGACAGCCAGCATATCTCATATGAAGACGTTGCGGCCACTGTTAAACAAGCGATTAAAGTGCAGTTACCAGTTGATCGTGAAGTTGTTGAATTATTACCAACTGAATTTGTAGTTGATGATTTTGACGGTATTCAAGATCCTAACGACATGGTGGGGATGCGTTTAGAATTTAAGGGGACGGCTTACACGGCGCCACGTAATGTAATGGGGAATTTACGCATGGCCATTGCTAAAGCAGGGTTGCAACTACGTGATTTTGTATTGGCGCCATTGGCATATAGTAAGTCATTATTGGCGGATGGTCAGCAGGAGTTTGGCACAATATTACTTGATATGGGTGCTGGACAGACAACTGCCACAGTTGTACATGATAATCAAATTAAATTCCTATCAACATTTCCCGCTGGCGGTGATAATATCTCACGTGATATTAGCGCTGTTTTAGAAATTGGGTTGCATGATGCAGATATGTTGAAGTTGGATTCAGGGTTAGCGATGACTTCGCTAGCTAAGCCTGAAAATCAGTTCATGATTCAAAAGGTGAGTGCAGAAAATCCTGAACAAATTTCGGAAGTTTATCTCGCACAAATTATTGAAGCGCGAGTGATGCAAATTCTTGATAAAATCGGTGAAAAACTCAACCTAGTTGGTGCTTTTGAGTTGCCAGGTGGTATTATTGTAACTGGTGGTGGTGCAGCTTTGCGGGGCATGCCAGATACAATTCGAGCTGTTTATCAGACGCAAGTAAAGTCCTTTGTACCTAATGATATTGGGTTGCGGCATCCTGGTTATGCTGGCGCATGGGCGTTAGTTCATTATGCTGCGCAACAAACCCCAATTCAATTAGTTGTTAAGGAGGCACTTTATGATTTGCCATTAACAACGACTAATCAGTCGATGCATAATATGACTAAATCAACGGTTGTCCCAACAAATCAGCCAGCGCCAGTTGTGGCGCAGGTTGAACAACCTCAGGTAGCTAAAGTTACATCTGAAATTGAACGTGTTGACGAAGAAAAAACACCAAAAACTGGTAAGTTTAAAAAACTTTTCCGTGTGTTTAATGAATATTTTGACTAAAAAAGCGTAAAAAGGGTAATAAAGGAGCTCGTTATGGATTTCCAAATGGATATGAACCAAGAATACGGTGCAACGATTAAAGTAATCGGTGTCGGTGGTGGTGGTGGTAACGCCGTCAACCAAATGGTGAGTGATGGTGTTGAAGGTGTTGAGTTTATTGTAGCTAACACGGATGCGCAAGCGTTAGAACGTTCAGCCGCTGAAAACAAGATTCAAATTGGAACAAAGGCAACCCATGGACTTGGGGCTGGTGCTCGTCCAGAAGTCGGTGAAGCAGCGGCTAAGGAAAGTGAACAAGAATTAGCTGAAGCGTTAGCTGGTGCTGATATGGTTTTCGTGACTGCTGGAATGGGTGGTGGAACTGGAACAGGTGCCGCACCAGTAATTGCTAAAATTGCCAAGGATTCTGGGGCGCTAACAATTGGTGTTGTCACACGTCCGTTCTCATTTGAAGGACCAAAGCGTGGTAAGTCAGCAGCCGAAGGTTTAGCTAAGTTGAAGGAAAATGTTGACACGCTAATTGTGATTGCAAACAATAACTTGTTGCAAATTGTTGACAAGAAGGCACCTATCATGGACGCCTTTAAGATGGTTGATGATGTTTTGTTGCAAGGTGTGTCTGGTATTTCTGATTTGATTACGAAGCCTGGAATTATTAACTTGGACTTTGCCGATGTTAAGACGGCGATGTCTGGTCAAGGAACTGCTTTGATGGGAATTGGTGCGGCTTCTGGTGAAAACCGTGCAGCTGAAGCAACACGTAAGGCGATTGCCTCACCATTGCTAGAAGCCAAGATTGAAGGTGCCACAAATGTGTTGCTTTCAGTTAAGGGTGGTGCTGATATGTCATTGTTTGAAGCGCAAGAAGCTTCTGAAACAATTGCTCAAGCAGCAGGTACTGACGTCGATATCATCTTCGGTACAACGATTGATATGGAGATGGAAGGTGACTTGGTTGTGACGGTTGTCGCAACTGGAATTGATCGTCCAGCCACGCCACGTCCAGAAATTAATTTGGGAACAACGACGACTGCTAGTCCATTTGACACAGTGGCAGAACGTCCAGTTGCCCCTGTTCAACCCGTTGCGCCAGTACAACCAGAACAACCGGTTCAAACTGATCCATTTGCAGATTGGAATTTGAAGAGTGAACAACCAGTTCAATCAACCGCAGCAGTTGAACCAGTCCAAATGCCGCAACAACCAGTCCAGCCAGCGCAAAGTGCGGCAGTAGATGATGAAATTGAACGTCCAGCTTATTTTAACTGGATGAAGCGTGGTGACAAGTAAGGAGTCAATTTATGGCATTTAAAATCCGAGATATTTTTGGTGTTGATCCGTATTATGAGGAAGATGCTGTAGAAGAAGACGTGGTCGAAGACACAACAACTACGCAAGCAAATTCTGCGAATGCATCGCGACCAACGGTCACACAACGACCAAATGTTTTGTCAATGGATGGTTCAAATGTGCGTGGGGAAACGTCTAAAATTGCATTATATGAACCACGTACATATGCAGATGCACAAACGATTGCCACGCAATTGTTGGCAGGTGAAGCTGTAATTGTGAATCTTAGTTCAATTGATGAGAATACGGGAAAACGTGTGTTGGACTACTTAGGTGGGACGGCATTTGCTGTTGATGGTTTAATTGAACGTGTGGGTGAACGTATTTTCTTAGCGACACCACATAATTTTGAGATTTCTGGTACCATTTCACAAAACTTGGGACAATCTTTTAACTAGTAGGGAAAAGCAATGGTAACCATTATTTTGTTGCTCAGTTTGCTATTACGTGTATTAGAGTTTGTCATTGTTATTTGGGTATTAATGTCGTGGCTACCAGGTGCACAACAATCGTCAATTGGACGATTACTTGGGCAAATTGCTGGCTTTATTTTGGATCCAATTCGCCGTTTTATTCCGCGGACCGGATTTTTAGACTTTACACCATTGGCAGGCGTTCTCTTATTACAAGCAGCACAACTTGGCTTGCAAGCATTAGCACAGATATTTTAGAGAAAACTATGGTAGAAAATGTTGCACAACATTTCCGCCCGAGTGAAGCTGCGTTTATTGATATAGCGCAAGGCTTAATTCGTCAGGCACTGGATGAATATCGTCCAGTTCTGACGAATTTTTTGAACCCGCGGCAGAGGTACATGATAGAAACCCTCGTTAATCAGCATGATGATTTAAAAATGCAAGCTTTTGGTGGCGTAATGTTAGCTGAGAGTATGCGGATAGTCATTGCACCAACGTATTACGATGTCACACTAAATGACTTTGAATTAGTTGCGCTAGAGATTAATTACCCAACTAAGTTTGCAACGTTGTCACATCGCATGATTTTAGGCTCATTAATGAGTAACGGCATTGCACGCGAGAGTATTGGTGATATTATTGGTGATGAGGATGGGCAATGGCAGTTGGTGACCACAAAACCGATAGGCCGCTTTATTCAACAAACGTTAGACCATATTGGTAAGACGAAAGTTCGCTTTGAATCGCTTGATTTAGCGGCATTAATGACACCCAAAACGGATTGGGTTGAAATTAATACCACTGTTTCATCATTACGACTAGATACACTCGTAGCAAATGGGTATAATATTTCTAGAACACATGCCAAGGAAATGATTGAACGTGGTCAAATCCGGGTAAATTGGACTGATATTAATAAGCCCGATTATGTTCTAGCAATTAATGATTTAATTTCAGTTCGGCATTATGGTCGTATGAAATTAATTGCTGAAAATGGTATAACTAAAAAAGACAAGTGGCGGGTGACCCTCACTGTAACGAAGAATTAGATTGGAGAACGCTCATGGCATTGACACCACAGGACATTCACGCTAAGGAATTTACAACAAAAAGTAACAAGTGGTACGACAAGTCTGAAGTAACTGAATTTTTGGATCGTATCGTAACGGACTACGATGGGTTGATGCAAGAAAATCAAACGTTGAAGACACAATTGGCGGAAGCTGATGCAAATGCTAAGCAAGTTGATGAGATGAAGCAATCTGTTAACTCATCAATTTTGATTGCGCAAGAAGCTGCTGACCGTTTGAAGAAGCAAACTGAAGCAGAGGCCGAAGCAACATTGCAACAAGCGCAAGCAGAAGCACAAAAGATTGTGATGGAAGCGAACGCTAAGGCTAACGCATTGTTGACTGACTCACAAGCGAAGAATGATGCTTTAGTTTCTCACAAGGAAGCTTTGGATAAGGAAATGGGTGCCTTCAAGGCAAAAATTGAAGGATTGTTACACGCACAATTGGATCTTGTACAAACTGATGATTGGGCGGCTTTCCAAAAGCCAGCAGTGCAACCTGAAGTTGCTGTTGCACCTGTTTCAACGCCTGCTGATGATGCAGTTGAAGAACCACAAACAGTTGTTGTTTTCCCAGAAGCAGAATAATATCACAAAAACGGCTTGAATAAAGGGACGTTTTTCGTTATCATGTAAGCATGGTTTCTTGACCAAACGGCATATTGTATTCTAAACAGCGACCTAGGATTAACCCGGTGAAAGCCTAGGATTGTAACGCAGTGTGACTTATCAGCAAGAAAGATAACATTAATATACACACAAGAGGCAACTTTTATGTTGCAAATTCGGGTGGTACCACGTTAACATGACGTCCCGCATTGGCTTTTTTAGCCAATGCGGGATTTTTAGTTTCAGGGTAAAACGTTCTGTTAACCGGATTACACTTGAATTGAGAAGGAAAGGATTGCGTTTTTATGAAGATGAAGCAAACCTTGAACCTTGGTAAGACGAAGTTTCCAATGCGTGGTAATTTACCACAAACTGAGTTACAACGTGAAAACGTCTGGTTCGAGAACAAAGTCTATGAACAACGTCAAAAGCTAAATGAAGGTAAGCCATCATTTATGCTCCATGATGGACCACCATATGCGAACGGAAATATTCACATTGGTCACGCCATGAATAAGATTTCTAAGGACATTATTGTTCGTTACAAGTCAATGAATGGTTTTTACGCGCCATTTGTACCTGGTTGGGATACACACGGGTTGCCAATTGAACAACAATTGACGAAAGCTGGTAAAGATCGTAAAGCAGTCGGACCAGTTATCTGGCGTAAGATGGCTGAAGAATTTGCGCGAAAGCAAGTTAAGACGCAAATGGCTGATTTTAAGCGTTTGGGAATTTCTGCAGATTGGGACAATCCATATCTAACTTTGTTGCCAGAATTTGAAGCAGCCCAATTACGTGTCTTTGGTGAAATGGCTAAGAAGAATTTGATTTACCGTGGTAAGAAGCCCGTCTTTTGGTCATGGTCATCTGAATCAGCTTTGGCGATGGCAGAAATCGAATATCACGATATCGAATCTGACACAGCATTCTTCTCAGAACGTGTTAAGGATGGTAAGGGATTACTAGATAATGACACGTACTTTATTGCCTGGACAACGACACCTTGGACAGTACCGGCTTCACAACTATTGGCTTTGCATCCTGACTTTGAGTATGTCCAAGTACAACCAAAGGGGTCAGAAAAGAAGTACATGGTTGCTGCAGCCTTGTTGGCATCTGTTTCCGCTAAGTTTGGTTGGGAAGATGTGACAGAATTAGCAACCTTTACTGGAAAGCAACTTGAATTTGTGACGACGCAACACCCATATATGGATCGTGAAATTATCGTGGTGAACGCAGATTACGTAACAGCAGACGCTGGTACGGGTCAAGTGCACACGGCACCTGGTTTTGGTGAAGATGACTTTGCGACTGGGCAACGTTACAATGTTGTGCCTGAAATGAATGTTGATGATCAAGGTAAGATGACGGCTGAAGCGGGAACTGATTTTGAGGGAGTCTTCTATCAAGACGCGGACAAGATTTCACTAGAGAAGTTAGCCGCTGCTGATGCTTTGATTTTGCATGAGCCAGTTGTGCACAGTTACCCATTTGATTGGCGTACAAAGCAACCTGTTATTTTCCGTGCTGTGCCACAATGGTTTGCTTCAATTGATAGCTTCCGTCAAGATATTTTGGATGCCTTGGATGACGTTGAGTTCCAACCTGAATGGGGAAAAAAGCGTCTATACAACATGATTCGTGATCGAGGTGATTGGGTTATTTCACGGCAACGTGTTTGGGGTGTTCCACTACCAATCTTCTACGCTGAAGATGGTACGGCTATTATTGATCCAGAGCTAATTGAGCATGTTGCACAATTGGTTGCGACAGAAGGTTCAACTGTTTGGTTTGAACGTGAAGCCAAGGATTTGTTGCCAGCTGGGTACACGAATGAACACTCACCAAATGGCGAATTTACCAAGGAAACGGATATCATGGACGTTTGGTTTGATTCTGGAACATCACACCAAGGCGTGATGGCAACGCGTCCCAACCTTAACTTCCCTGAAGATTTGGTTTTGGAAGGTTCAGACCAATACCGTGGTTGGTTCAACTCATCATTGATCACCTCAGTTGCCGTAACTGGTAAGGCGCCATACAAGCATGTCTTGTCACAAGGCTTCACTTTGGATGGAAACGGTGACAAGATGTCTAAGTCAATTGGTAACACGATTGTGCCAAATGATGTGGTTAAGGAGATGGGGGCTGAAATCATCCGCTTGTGGGTAACGTCAGTTGATACATCTGCTGATGTGCGAGTGTCAAATGACTTATTGGCCCAAAATGGTGAAGTTTACCGTAAGATTCGTAACACGATGCGATTCTTGTTGGCAAACACATCTGATTTTGAACCAGCTGTCGATGCCGTTGCCTTTGCAGACATGGCACCAGTTGACCAATACTTCTATGCACGCTTCAATGAATTTGTAGCAGATATGAAGGCTGCTTATGATAACTTTGATTTCCAAGCGATTAATAAGATGTTGGTGAACTTCATCAACGTTGATTTGTCAGCGTTCTACTTGGATTTTGCTAAGGACATTTTGTATGTTGAAGCACCAAAGGGACATGCGCGTCGCTCACTACAAACGGTCTTGTACAAGATTGTGGTTGACTTGAATAAGTTGATTTTGCCAATTTTGCCACACACGGCTGAAGAAATTTTTGAATACTTGCCATATGAAGATGGCGATTTTGCTTACTTGACTGAAATGCCTGCTGTCGCTGATTTAGGTGATACCACAGCATTGATGGCAAATTGGGCAAAGTTCATGGACTTACGTGCAGCAGTTAACAAGGCGCTTGAGGGTGCCCGAGATGCCAAGTTAATTGGTAAGCCAGCTGAAGCAGCGGTAACATTGTTCTTGACTGATGAGCAAGCACAATTGATTGCTGATTTAAAGCAAGATGTTCGTGGCTTATTGCTCGTTTCTCAATTGCACTTAGCAACAGCTGAGCAAGCTAATCAAGTTGCTGAATTTGATGGTTATCGTATTGCGGTCGCTCATGCAGAAGGTGAAGTTTCACCTCGTGACCGTATGTACCACATGGATTTGGGAACTGATCCAGATTTCCCAATGTTATCAGCGCATGAAGCACAAATTGTGCGTGAAAACTTCCCCGAGGCCCTGGTTGAGGGATTAGAATAATGTATTTTGAAACGCCAAGAGATTTTGTCTCTTGGCGTTTTTGCGTCTATAATAAAGAGATATAATTGATTTGTATTGAGATTAATTCATGAAAAAACTAGAGGAGTCGCAAAACACATATGACCAAGCTATATTTCATCCGCCATGGTAAGACTGAATGGAATGCAGAGGGCCGGTTTCAAGGCTCTGGCGGAGATTCACCATTACTACCAGAATCTTATGATCAAATTAAGATGCTCGGGCATCATTTACAACATATTCACTTTGCGCATGCTTTTGTTAGTCCAATTAAACGTGCGAAAATCACAGCAACTGAAACGTTGGCATTGTTAGATGAACAGCCAGCAGTTACTTATATGGATGGCCTTAAGGAATTCTCATTTGGCGTTTGGGAGGGCTTAACTTTTGGTGAGGTACAAGACAATTGGCACGCTATGTACTTAGCATCACGGCATCACCCTGACCAATTCGATGCGACACAAGTGGCTGGGTCAGAATCATTTCAAGCAGTCCAACAACGTTTTAAGACGGCCGTTCAAGCGGCGATCGCGGAATATGGTGGGCCCAATGTTAACTTAATCTTTTTTAGTCATGGTGCAACGCTAACAGCTGGAATGGGTGGGTTAATTGGTATCCCGCTGGCTAATTTGCGCGATCGCGGGGGGCTTGGTAATACAAGTACGTCGATTTTGGAGACACATGACGGTGAAACATTTACAGAACTATTGCGCAACGATACCAGTTATTTAGACGTGCATAGTAATGCAACCAATACGATTTAATTAAAAAGGATATGAGTATGCAACCAAGGGAAGCTTTGCAATTAGATATTAAACATTTAGTGCAACACATTAACCAAACACCAACTGATTGGCGGGCTTATGTCGATCTAGTGACGGCGTTGGTTGCATCGGAAAATTTATTAGAAGCTGAAGAATTAGCTTTAAAGAGTTTAGGTTTATTTCAAGGCAATGTTGTCGCCCAGCAACAGTTATTTTATGCAACGGGGAATGTTTATTATGTAGCAGGGAAGTATGATTTAGCGACGCAATTTTTTACTAAAATTACCGATTTAACATTGCTACATGATGCAACGCTCATGCAGGCCCAAGCTTGGTATGCGCAAAAACAATATCAAAAAGCATTGGTTTTTAGTTTAACAGCGCTTGAGCAACAACCAACTGATGTACCTGCACAAGTATTATTGGGGAATATCTGGTTAAATTTGCAAGATATGCCGGCGGCAAGTCAAGCATTTGAAGCCGCTATTATTTTGGATGAACTTAATTTTGATGCAAATTTTGGCCGTGGGTTAGTTGCAGCGATTGCAGGTGATTTACAGAATAAGTGGTTCAGTCAAGCGCAACACACGGCACCTGAACAGTACGCACAACAAGTCCAGCGATTGGATGATATTATACAAACGTTATTAGGAGGGCAGTTAAGTTAATGACAGATCAGATGAATTTATTTGCAGTCCCCGAAACCGATGAAGAGCAGCCTTGCGTCAGTGGTCAGGTTAAAAATGTGCTGTTTGCCGCCCAAGATTCATTTTATAAGGTATTGATTATTGAAGTAGCTGCTTTGAATTTTGAATACGATGATAATGAAATTACCGTTACGGGTAATTTTGGTGATGTCCAATTAGGTGGTAGTTATGAATTTAAAGGTCGTTTGACCGAGCATGCTCGATATGGGGTGCAATTTGCGGCGCAAAACTACCAACGCCAAGCAGCAAGTACCAGTTCAGGCTTAGTTGCCTATTTATCAAGTGAAAAATTTGCGGGGATTGGTAAGGCGACGGCGATGAAAATTGTTGATGCCTTGGGGATTGAAGCAATTGATAAAATTCTTGATAATCCAGTGGTCTTGGAGCAATCGGGGATTTCAGCCAAACAACAGGCGGTGATTGTGGCCCAATTACAACAGTCAGATGGTATGGAACGGGCGATTATCGCCTTAAATGATTACGGGTTTGGTGCTAATCTAGCCACCATTATTTATCAAAAATATCAACATGATACGCTGACCATCCTTAAGCAAAACCCTTATCAGATGGTCATTGATATTGATGGTGTGTCGTTTAACCGAATTGATCGTTTAGCCATGCAACAAGGCATTGCGGCATTAGATGATCGCCGAATTCGCGCTGGGGTGATTGAAGCTATTAATCAGGCAACGTTTGAATCAGGTGACACGTTTATGCAGGTCGATGGACTATTGCACAATACGCAGCGCATCTTGGAACAAGCGCAAAATGTCCCGGTTGCCTTAGCCCAATTACAACAAGCCGTCTTGTCTTTAACAACTGATGGTATTGTGATTGCCCAAGGCGAACGGTTATATCTAAAGGCGTTATTTGAAGCAGAGCGGAGTATTGCGCAAAAATTAGTTCGTTTAACAAAAACAACAAAGACAACGTATTCCCGCCCTAAAATTGTGGACTTTTTACATCAAGTTGAAAAAGAAAATCCATTCCCGTATGACGATGTACAACAAGAAGCGATGATTGCCGCCTTACAGAGCCAGCTATTTATCTTAACTGGTGGTCCGGGAACCGGGAAAACAACCATTATTAATGGCGTAGTGGCTACGTTAAAAAAGTTACTCAAAGATGACGGCATGAAATGGGATGACATTGAGACTAGTATCCGTTTGGCGGCACCAACAGGTCGGGCAGCTAAGCGGTTATCAGAATCCACCGGCATGCCTGCGTCAACGATTCATCGTCTATTAGGGATTACAGGTCGTGAGGATGTCACGGATATTGACATTGATGAATTAACGGGACGCTTACTGGTGATTGATGAGATGTCGATGGTTGATACGCAATTATTCGCTTTGTTACTTGAAGCCATTCCAGCTGGTATGCAAATCATCTTAGTTGGTGATAAGGATCAGTTGCCATCTGTTGGACCAGGCCGGGTATTTTATGACCTGTTAGCTAGTGGCCTATTGAATTATCGTGAACTAGAAACCATTCATCGACAGGGAAAGGGTTCAACGATTGTGCAGTTAGCCAGTGCCGTTAAAGATGGTTATTTACCAGATGATTTTACCTTGCGCCAATCTGATCGCTCGTTTTTTTCGGCACAAGCACAACGTGTACCAGTAATGGTTGAACAAATTGCAATGAGTTGGCGTGATAAGGGGCATTCAGTGGCTGATATGCAAATTTTAGCGCCTATGTATCGGACCCCAGCTGGGGTGCACAATTTAAACAGCATTGCCCAAGATATTTTCAATCCAATGACGGCCAAAAAGCGTGCTATACCCATGAAAATTGGTCAGCATGAATTTAGTTTCCGGGTGGGTGATAAGGTTATGCAAACGGCTAATGATCCTGAGCATAATGTGTTTAATGGCGATATTGGGTATATTACGGCAATTATGTTTGCAAAAGACGCGGCCAATGATGATAAAACTGATAATATTACAGTGGCCTTTGATACAGGTGAGGTTATTTACACACGCCAAACCTGGCAACAGCTAACATTAGCTTACGCGACAACTATTCATAAGGCACAAGGGGCAGAATATAAATTAGTCATTATGCCATTAGTCAATAGTTTTGCCCGTATGTTGCAACGTAATTTACTTTATACGGGTCTAACACGGGCAAGTGAGTCACTTGTTTTAATCGGCGAAATTTCCGCCTATGAACGAGCTGTCACCACTGAAGGAGTTAATCGGCACACGACACTTCAAGAACGGCTTAAACAAGCTCAGGATGGCCAATTAGATGAACCTGACGTTGAGATTAGCACAACTATCACTGAGCGTGAGGCTCATGAAGCAACAACAATTGTCGATGCGCCAAAGACAGCTGACAATGTTGATACAGCTATATCGTTGCCAGATGAAGTAATTCTGACGATGCAATTGATCGCTGATGAATCGATTGATCCAAATATTGGCATGGGGCCTTTAACCCCGATTAACTTTATGGAAGCCTAGTTTTTGTTAGATTTGGACTAGTCAAGTAAACTAAAAGTATGTTAGAATAAATCGATAAATTTTCGAATGAAAAGGGGTTTCTGAAATGTCAGGACACAGTAAGTGGCATAACATTCAAGGACGTAAGAACGCCCAAGACGCAAAGCGTGGTAAGATTTTCCAAAAGATTGCCCGTGACTTATACACGGCGGCTAAGGCCGGTGGTGTAGATCCAGATTCAAACGCAGGTTTGCGTTTGGTTATTGATAAGGCTAAGGCAGCCAACATGCCAAAGGATAACATCCAACGTGCATTGGACAAGGCTTCTGGTGCCGGTGGTGCAAACTACCAAGAATTGACGTACGAAGGATATGGACCAGCCGGTATTGCCGTATTGGTTGAAGCTTTGACGGATAACAACAACCGTACAGCTGCTTCTGTTCGTTCAACGTTCAAGCACTATGGTGGTGAATTAGGAACGTCAGGTTCAGTTGCATTCCAATTTGACCGTAAGGGATACTTGGAAATCGAACGTACTGAAGATAACGATATTGATGAAGATCAATTGTTTGAAGACATGTTGGAAGCAGGTGCCGATGACATGAAGACTTACGATGATCAATTCGAAATCTACACAGAACCAAAGGCATTCCCAGAAGTACGTGATGCTTTGGAAGCTAAGGGTTACACGTTTGCCAACGATGAAGTAACAATGGTTGCGCAAAACCCAATGGCTGTTCCTGAGGATAAGCAAGAATCATTGGCTCGTTTGGTAGAAGAACTAGAAGAGAACGATGACGTGCAAGCTGTCTTCACGACTGCCGAATAATTAGTTAAAGTACTACTCATCATGGATGGGTAGTACTTTTTTTATAAAAATTAATTATTGACGTCATCAAAAAAAAGCGGTATTGTTAATAGCAATTATTAATAAAGTGAGTCGTTAACGTGTTTTGCCACAGACTCGGAATCAACTATCATTTCCTCATCGACATGATAGAAGTTAACGACGCCGAGATTTTATCAATCTAGGCGTTTTTTCTTTTTCTGTATCATTGGCAAAATTCGTCAATGATGCAGGATTTTTTTTAGGAGTGAGAGCAAAACCATGTTAGAACGATTCTTTAAGCTGTCAGACAACCAAACAACGGTGCGGACAGAAGTAATCGCCGGAATTACAACTTTTGTCGCCATGGGCTATATTATTTTCCTTAACCCAGCTGTTTTATCAATGACGGGAATGCCTAGTCAAGGTGTCTTTTTAGCTACTATTTTGACAGCGGTGATTGGGACATTAATTACCGGATTATTTGCAAATTTGCCTTATGCATTGGCCCCTTCAATCGGCATGCAAGCTATGTTTACCTACACAATTGTGTTTGGGTTAGGTTACACATGGCAACAAGCTTTAGGAATGGTGTTTTTGGTTGGTTTAGTGGACGTTATTATTACGTTAACAAAAATCCGATCAGCGATTGTTAAGGCCATTCCTGATCAATTGAAGCACGCCATTGCTGCTGGAATCGGCTTATTTATTGCCTACATTGGAATTAAGAACGCTGGGTTCTTAAACTTCATTGTTGATCCAGGTAATATTATGACGTTGAACAACCATGCCTTTAATGGTGGTGGCACGAAGGTGATTGAAAGCATTACAGCTAATGGTGGTGTGACGCCTGAAATTTCAACATTTGCACAACCAGCTGTTTTACTTGGGCTAATTGGTTTAATTATTTTGGTTCTATTAGTTGTTGCTAATGTGCCAGGAGCTTTCTTATTATCAGTTATTTTGACAACTATCATTGGTATTCCAATGGGGGTTACAAATACGCATATTGATGCCTTGGCGTCATTCTCAGATACGTTTAAAGACTTTGGTTCTATCTTCGGACAAGCCCTTGGTTCACATGGGCTGTGGTCAATGTTTACTACGCCAAAGAGTATTTTAATTGTGATTTTAACGGTATTCTCAATGGGCTTGTCTGGGTTATTTGATGCCATTGGAACTTTCATTGGAACTGGGCTTACAACAGGCATTTTCTCTGAAGCAGACCAAAAAGAATTCTATGAAGGTAAGGGCTTCAAGTCAAAGATGGATCGTGGCTTGGTTGCTGATACGTTTGCCACGATGTTTGCTGGTATTTTAGGAACGTCAAATACAACGACATTCATCGAAGCATCAGCTGGTATTAAAGCTGGTGGTCGAACTGGATTAACATCGGTTATCGTTGCAATTGGATTTATATTAGCAATTATTGCGGCCCCATTGGTTAATGTGATTCCATCCGCCGCAACGGCGCCAATCTTAATTGTGGTTGGAATTATGATGATGAACGAGTTTAAGTTGATTAATTGGGATGATATTGATATTGCCATCCCCGCTTTCTTTACCTCAGCATTTATGGCGTTCTCATACTCAATTTCATACGGAATTGCGGCAGGATTTATTTTCTACGTCTTGATCAAGAGTGTTAAGCGTAAGTTTAAAGAAATTAGCCCAATTTTGTGGGTTGTTACAATTTTGTTCTTATTAAATTTTATCTCACTAGCAGTTAACTAAAGCTAACAAAGGCATTTTACAGTAATTTGTAAATGCCTTTTTATTTTTGGAAAAAAAGCACTTGGGCACCTCTTTATTAAGTGTTAGGAGGTTAGAGAATGGAAAATCATTTCAAAAATATCTTAGCTATGGCTGCTAAGCACCAAGCTAGTGACATTTATATCTTGCCAAATGGTGTTGGGTATCAGGTTAATTGTTATACGCCAAAGGGCATTCAGGCTCTATGTCGATTATCTGATACAGTTGGTGCGGCTTTGATTCGTCATGTGAAGTTTGCGTCACAGATGGATATTAGTGAGGGACGCCGACCGCAGTTAGGGCGCCTTACGTATCAATTAAATGATGAGTGGATGCATTTAAGAATTTCAAGTGTTGGTGATTTTTTAAACCGTGAATCAGTGGTTATTCGGTTAATTCATGAAGTCACAACAACTAAAATTCGCTGGCAAAATCAAACCAACTGGGCTGATTTAGTAACTGTTATGAAAGAACGGCAAGGGTTATTTTTAATTGCTGGTGCCATGGGATCTGGTAAGACAACCACGCTACATTATATGGCACATGAATTATTAAAGGGCAAAATGGTTTTAACAATTGAAGATCCGGTTGAAATTGTGCAGCAAACATTTTTGCAATTACAAGTTAATGAGCAAGCCAATATGGATTATGCAACACTATTAAAATTGGCACTACGTCACCATCCAGAGGTTATTTTAATTGGTGAAATTAGAGATGCTCGAACGGCTAAAATAGCCATTGAAGCATCGCTGAGCGGTCATTTAATTATTTCGACAATTCATGCAAGTTCAGTTGTTGGTATCTGGCATCGGTTAAGATCATTTGGAATTCCCAGTGTCTTATTAAGGCAAGTTTTAGTTGGATTAGCCCATCAAACCTTAACCTTTGATCAAACGGGGCCACTGGCACAGCTTGAAATTGTCCAAAAGCAGGAATTGGCTAATTTGATAGGTGAGGTAATCGATGAAACCAACGCGGTGGGCACAAAAAGTACAGGTTGATTTTTTTGAAATCCTTGGGCAATTGTTAATGAATGGGTATGCATTAGAGCGAGCACTACATACCATGCCAACCCTGTTGCCAAAACAAGCGGGGACGTTGCGGGAAATTAGCCAAGGACTTCGAGCCGGTAAAACCTTGGCACAGCTTTTACAACCCTATGTACGTGCTGAAATATATCGAGATTTAATATTTGCCGACATTCATGGTAGGTTAGCAATTTTATTAATTGAAATTGGTAAACGCGAATATCGACGGCTACAAATGCGACAAAAACTGAAACAAGTTTTGTATTATCCAATGATTCTATTTTGCTTGATTATTGGCGCCATGGCGGGTTTTGCTATTTGGCTCTTACCAGAATTTAAACAATTAGGACTTGCGCAGTCTTTTATCGTCTCTGACAAATTAATCAATTTTACAGTGCCATTGGGTATTACTGGGGTGAGCCTAATTGGGGTTTGTTTTTGGCGATGGCATAGCGCTAGTTGGTTAGAAAGATTAGTTTTTTTACAACGATTGCCAATATTGGGCAAAATAATTAAACTATCGCTAGATTATCAAATTTGTTTACAACTAGGCCTACTACTTTCAAGTGGGATTAGTTTAGCAACGATTATTCAGCAAGCAAGTCAAACTAAAAATGAACACTTGATGACTTTGTTGGGGCAGCAAGTACAACAGGGGTGCCATGAAGGCTTGAATTTATGGGAGGTTATCTTAAATAACCCGTTATTACCACAGGAATGTCAGCAATTGTTTGCCAAGGGTAAACCAGAATGTGAAGTTGGAGAGGACTTACAAGTTTTAGCACAGCGAAAATTTGAATTATTAGAGCGGTTAGTACAGCGGTATTTACTAATTGTGCAACCGATTTGTTTCGCAATTGTCGGTGGAATTGTATTAGGCATGTATATGCTCTTGCTAATGCCAATGTATCAAAATATGGGAGAATTAATGACATGGTAAAAGGGACGAAGCGTCGTGGGTTTACATTAATTGAAGTTGTAACAACTATTTTTATTATTGGGTTGTTAATTTTATTAGTCTTACCGAATGTCAATCATGTTCGTGAATATGCAGAAGAAAAGCAAAAAACGGCTTTAGTTCATACAATTCAAACACAGGTTGAGTTATATCAAAGTGAATACCCTAATGAAAAGGCAACGGTTAAAGATTTAGTTGATAAGCATTATTTGACTGAAGCACAGTTAGCACAGGCAACTAAAATGGGTGTGTCAGTAGTAGGGACGCAGGTAATTCGTGATAAGTAAACGATCAGGATATTTATTATTTGAGGTTTTAATCGTCTTAGTAATTATTAGTGGGTTGCTTTGTTGCTTTATCTGGCAAAAGCCGCCACCGCGGGATGAATTAACTGCATTTAAACGTGAATTTGCTAAATGTTATATAGCTGAACGGCAACAACAGGTGATCGATAAACACTCATTTTATATTGGGTCATTTAATGATGGTAATTTTTGGGTAGGAAATATACCAATTTCATTGCCACCAAATTGGTATATTTTGAACCAGCGGTTGACTTGTAAGCCACACTATATGCAACCAGGTACGATTGGGTTTATGCATGAAGAAACTGGCCAACAACTTAGATTAGTTTTTCAACTAGGTGGAGGGACATATGATTTTAGATAGACGTGGTTTTTTGATGCCCGAAGTAATGGTCAGTTTAACACTGACAGTGGGTGCAGTTAGTTTGATGATTACCACCATTCAATTTTATCGGCAGCGTGCTTGTCAGGAAACGTTGGAGATTAAGCACCATCAACAACAGTTTATGCGGGAGTATCAGCAATGGGTAAACGATCAGCCTTCTCATTAGTTGAAACCTGTATCGCATTATTAATTTTTGGGCTGTTGATACAAATGATTTGTAATTGCGGTTATTTTTTCAAACAACAGCCGATGGAACGCGGCAACCGGGTACAGTTATTTCGACAGACTTTGCAAATATTAGAAGATCCAAAGTATGATTTTCGCATTAAATTCTGTTGGGGGTCTCATTTAGTACTTATGAGTTTAACAACGGAAACCGAATATGTTATTTGCAGGCAACGAGGGGGCCTTATTTTAAAACCAAATCGTGCTTCTGATTCAGGGCGTATCCTATTGAGTCGTGATATTGAACAGATAGCGTTTACCCGTTTAAGTGAGCGGTCAGTGCACATACAGGTAACGTTAATTGATGGTCAAATTGTAAATGAGGATGTGATAGTTTGAGAAGAGTACAGCGTCAAGGAACATTGTTGTTACAAACAATTGGGTTACTTAGTATGCTGTTGATTGGCTTAGGTGGTTGGACTGTTGGACAAGTGCATCAACAACGTGTGCGGGTCTTAGAAAAACAATACTGGCAAAATAAGCTAAAAGCTTTACAGCTGGTTCAATCAAAACCCAAGTTAAGTCACAATAGAAAGGTATACCCACAAATTTGGGAAATTAAATCATCAACTATATTAGTGCAGTTGGATTTGCATACCAATGTTTATTTAAAAAAGCCAATGTAACGAATGTGGTGGCTTGTCACTCTGTCTAAAACTAGCTACACTAGACTATAAGAGAAAAAGACGAGGTATAATCATGTTTGAAACAATTGAAAAAAAGATTAAACAATTACAACAAATTCAGGCAACTTTGGCAGAAAAATTAGATATGGCAGCCATTGAAGCATTGGTTGTGATGTTTGAATTATTATTAGAACAAACTGATGAAGAATTTGAAACATTACCCATTGCAGAGCAGACGGCGCTAAAGACTGCAATAATGGAAGTATCATTTGATGCGCTATCATCTGAAACAAAACGCCAAGTGCTTCAACTACTATTAGTGGCGGCGATTCGTGAAGATGGTTTGCAAGCAAATTATCAAGTAACGCCAGATGCAATTGGCATGTGGGTTGGATTTTTAGTTGAGCAATTTGTGGCTAAAAATGAAGCTGTTAACTTACTTGATATTACGACAGGGACGGGTAATTTATTAGCCACTGTACAACAAATACTAACGCAACAGGGTAATCAATTAACCATTAAGGGGATTGAAAATGACGATACGATGATTACCGTTGCTTCTGGGCTTGCGGCGTTATTGTCATTGGACTGGCACTTAACATTGCAAGATGCCGTCGCTGAACCAATTAATGCTAATCAGGACGTTGTTATTGGTGACTTACCAGTTGGTTATTATCCAGTAGCGTTAAATCAAACGTATATGACGCAAGTTGATGACGGTTTAACATATGTGCACCATTTGTTAATTGAAAAGGCAGTGCAAGCATTACGTCCGGGCGGGATGGCAGCTTTAATTGTACCGGCTGATTTATTTGATACTGAACAAGCACCTAACGTGTTAAAGTTTTTGCAAGCAGACGATGTTTATTTCCAAGCGTTATTACAATTCCCGGCTAAATTATTTGCATCACCTAAAGCGGCTAAGGCAATTTTGGTACTACAAAAAGCAGGGCAAGATGCAGCACAAGCAACCCCGGTTATGCTAGCACGGACACCTGAATTAGCGAATATTGCTGAAAATAAGTCATTTGTGACTGAGATGACTGCATGGATGACAGCTAACCATCTTTTGCATGAATAAGCAGTAGAAACGAGTTGTTTAGCTGGAACAAAAGTTTGATGATACGAGATAGCCGAACTTTTTAAAAAATAAATGATTAATCTAATGAAGGTTAAGGATGATTTGATAGTTATCCTTAACCTTTTTTTAGTGAAAGGTATGATTGAAATTAGGGAGATTGCGACAAATTTGATAGAATAAAGTATGTGACTTAAAGGGGTTATAAAACTTTACCGGAAGAATTGGAGGATTTACGAATGTATGCTCAAGTAATTGTAGACGTACCCACGATGCAAACTAATCAACCGTATACATATACCGTACCAACGACATTAACGTCATTGCTACAAGTAGGCATGCGAGTCGTCGTTCCTTTTGGTAAAGGTAATCGCCTAATCCAAGGATTTGTTATGGCAATCACTGAATCCGTTGAGGATGCTAGCAAATTAAAAGAAATTCAAGATGTGGTAGAACTGACCCCTGTACTAACCCCTGAGTTATTGGACTTGGGAAAATGGTTAGCAACTGAAAATTTTTCTTTTCAAATTAGTATTTTGCAAGCGATGTTGCCAAACGTCATGCGAGCAAAGTACTCTAAGACATTACAATTATTAGATGATGAGGCAGTACAAGGGGATGCTGATCTGCAAGACCTCTTTGCAGATCGGTCGCAAATACCCTACAATGCCGATGAAATTCCAGCGCCCTTATTACCCAAGCTACAAAAATTGCAACGGCAAGGGGCTGTGCAGATGGGCTATGTGGTCGATAATCGTGCCGTTGCCAAGACTGTCTTAGCTATCCGTCCGTTATTATCCGCAACTGAGTACGATGGGTTACGGCAAGCGTTACGCCCGACGGCAACTAAAAAAGCCCGCTTATTAACCTATTTGATGACGGCACCGCGTGATTATGTACCACTAAAAAACGTGTTAACGGAGCAAAATTTAGATTACACGACAGTCAAAACGGCAACTGAACAAGGTTGGGTGGCGCGCACAGAAATTGAGATTTACCGGATGCCGCAACATAGCCAAACCATTCAACCAACCAAACCACTAGTATTAAATCCAGAACAACAAGTGGCTTATGAAGCCATCACTAAGAGTGTGCAGACCAATGATACCCAAACTTTTTTGTTAGAAGGGGTGACAGGCTCTGGTAAAACGGAAGTTTATCTACAGGCGATTGCCCAAGCACTGGCCCAGGACAAAACGGCCTTGATGCTAGTGCCTGAAATTACCTTGACCCCACAAATGGTGCAACGTGTTAAAGGCCGGTTCGGCAATCAGGTTGCCGTAATGCATTCAGGGTTATCTGATGGTGAGCGATATGATGAATGGCGGCGCATTACCCGTAATGAGGTGAAGGTTGTTGTAGGGGCCCGTTCAGCGGTTTTTGTGCCATTAGAAAATATTGGATTAATTATTATTGATGAAGAACATGAGGCGACATATAAGCAGGATGAGAATCCGCGTTATCATGCCCGTGATGTTGCACAATGGCGGGCAAGATATCATCAAGCCACTGTTGTGTTGGGATCAGCAACGCCTTCGTTGGAAAGTCGTGCCCGCGCGCAACGAGGGGTATATCAATTATTGACGTTGACGAAGCGGGCGCAACATAACCCACTCCCAGTGGTTGAGATTGTGGATATGCGCGCAGAAATGAAAGCGGGGGGAGATGAAATTTTTTCGACCTCGTTATTAACAGCGATGCAGCAACGTTTGGACCAAAATGAACAGATGGTGTTAATGCTTAACCGACGGGGGTTCGCTAACTACATGATGTGCCGAGATTGTGGGCATGTGCCACGCTGTCAAAATTGTGATTTAGCTTTAACCGTTCACAAAGATACGCAGCAATTGGTTTGTCATTATTGTGGCTATCACGAACCGTTAACGGCGACCTGCCCACAATGTGCGTCTAAGCGATTTCGACCATTTGGAACAGGAACCGAAAAGGTCGCGGCTGAATTAGCACGCCGGTTTCCAACTGCACGAGTATTACGCATGGACGTTGATACAACGCGGCGCAAGGGCAGTGCCGATAAAATGTTAGCAGATTTTGGTGATAAAAAAGCGGATATCTTATTAGGGACGCAGATGATTGCAAAGGGATTAGATTTTCCAGATGTCACATTGGTTGGGGTGTTGAATGCAGATACGACATTAGCATTACCTGATTTTCGCGCTGCTGAGCGGACGTTTCAGTTGTTGACGCAGGTTGCTGGTCGTGCTGGCCGGGCTGAGAAATTGGGGCAAGTGATTATGCAGACCTTTAATCCAGATCACTACGCCATTCAATTAGCACAGCAGCATGATTATGAAGCTTTTTATAAACAAGAAATGCAACTACGCCATGCTTGGCAATACACACCATATTTTTATACCGTGCAAATAAAAGTGGCGCATGAAATGCAAGAAACATCTGCAAAAGTGGCGTATCAATTGGCTAATTGGTTGAAACCACATTTAGCAGCGAACTCAGTTTTATTAGGTCCCTCGGCTGGATCAGTTAGTCGTCTAAAAAATAAATATTATTATCGGATGGTGATTAAATACAAAGCTGATGAAGGGTTGCAGCGTGCGTTGACTGAGTTAGTCGGCGCGGGGCAACGGTTACAAAAACAAGGCGTCTCACTCATTATTGATCGAGATCCCGTTAATTTTATTTAAACTATCCTGACTGTCGTGGACAGTCATACATAATCAAAAGAGGAGTCAAAAATTATTATGACAACAAAAGTTATTTTTATGGGTACACCGCAGTTTGCGGTGCCAATTTTAGAATCATTAATTGCTAATCCAGACTATGAGGTGTTGGCAGCAGTAACCCAGCCAGATCGACCAGTCGGCCGTAAGCGTGTTTTGACGCCTACGCCAGTGAAGCAAGCAGCAGTAGCGGCTGGTGTCGCAGTTTTACAACCTGAAAAGATTTCAGGTTCTGACGAAATGGCGGACATTATTGCAATGGCACCGGATCTACTGATTACGGCCGCCTATGGGCAATTTTTACCAACACGTTTATTAGCGGCAGCAAAGATTGCGGCGATTAATGTGCACGCATCGTTGTTACCAAAGTATCGTGGTGGTGCACCCATTCACTATGCCGTATTAAATGGTGATGCAAAAACAGGTGTATCAATCATGTATATGGTTAAGGCGATGGATGCAGGAGATGTATTAGCAACAGCTAGTCTACCAATTTTGGATGAAGACAATACGGGAACGTTATTTGAGAAATTAAGCATTTTAGGGCGTGATTTATTACTTGAAACATTGCCTGATTTAATTGCTGGTCGTCAAACAGAAACGCCACAAGACCCAACGCAAGTTAGTTTTTCACCAAATATCACACCAGAACAAGAAGTGCTAGATTTTACGCGTTCAGCTCGTGAATTACATAACCATGTTCGGGGGTTGTACCCATTTCCCATTGCGCACACCATTATTAATGGGGTACGGACAAAGATTCAAAAAACACATTTAGTTAACGAAACCACGACAGCACTAGCCGGAACTGTGGTTAAAAAAGGAAAGCATGATTTATGGTTGGCAGCTGGGGATGGGCACATCTTAGCAATCGATGAATTACAGCCAGCCGGGAAACCTAAAATGCAAGTAACCGCTTATTTGAACGGTCATGCAAAGTTTGAAGAAGGAGAAATGGTAATTACTAATGAGCAAGGGAACTAATAATAAAATTGCCGATTGGGAATTAAAGAATGCGCGGGCTTTAGCAGTTCGAACACTTGAAAAAGTACGTAATGGCGCGTACTCGAATTTACAACTAAATACTATTGTAAAACAAGCACAGTTGGAGCAACGCGATGTAAATTTGTTGACGACCATGGTGTATGGGGTCATTCAACACCGTTTGACACTTGAATTTTGGCTAAAACCATTTGTTAAAAAGCCAGAAAAGTTGGATCCGTGGGTTCGCGAATTATTGTATATGTCATTATTCCAAATGAAGTACCTAGATAAAATTCCAACCCATGCTATTTTTGACGAAGCCATTAATTTAGCTAAGCGTCGTGGTCATGATGGTGTCCGTAAGTTTGTAACAGGAGTTTTGCACGCTATCGAACGTGAAGATGTTCCAAGTTTTGAACACCTTACGGATGATGTTGAGCGACTATCAATTATGGCATCATTACCAGTGTGGTTGATCAACCAATTAACAACTGAATTAGGCTGGGAAAAAACGCAAAAAATTGCGCTAGCGATTAATGAAGCACCAGCACAATCAGCCCGAGTCAATCGTGCGCTTACAACGGTTGCCGAAGTGACACCATTGCTGGAAGCGGAAGGATTTACAGTTACGCCATCAAATGTTATGCCAGATGCATTGTTATTAAGTGGTGGCCACGTCGCTAGTTCACAAGCATTCCAAGACGGCTTAGTCACATTGCAAGATGAGTCAGCAATGTTAATGGCCCCAAGTCTAGGGTTAGCACCAGATATGAAGGTGCTAGATGCTGCCGCTGCGCCTGGGGGTAAGACAACTCAAATTGCGACGTACTTAGATGCAACGGCTGGAGGGCTGGTTGAAGCCTTGGACATCCATGAACATAAGGTTGGTCTTATTAATGAGAATGCAACGCGACTACACGTTGCCGACCGTATCCATGCGCAAGTTTTAGATGCACGTAAAGTGGATGATGTTTTTGAGGATGCAACATTTGATCGTATTTTGGTCGATGCACCATGTTCTGGATTTGGGTTATTACGTCGTAAACCAGAAATCCGTTATGAAAAATCACTAGCCGATAGTCTAAACTTACAAAAAATCCAATTAGCTATTTTAGATGCTGTTGCGCCTAAATTAAAAGCTGGCGGCCGCTTGGTTTATGGCACTTGCACAATTTTACAAACTGAGAATGAAGACGTTGTGACACAGTTCTTAGCAAATCATGCTGATTTTGAAATTATGCCAACGCAAACTGACTATGACTTACATGCGCAGGATGCTCAAGGCATGGTGCATATGTACCCTGATGACTTTGCATCAGATGGCTTTTTCATTGCAACGTTGCAAAAGAAAAAGTAATTGCTGAAAGGAAAGCATTAATATGAAAATTGCGTATGCGTCGGACAAAGGACGTGTCCGAGCCGATAATCAAGATTATGTTGGCGTTTTTATTAATCAAGTTGGCGCGCAGCTAGCGATTGTAGCTGACGGTGTTGGTGGACAAAGTGGTGGTGATGTTGCTGCAACAATGGCGGTATCACACATTGGTAATGAATGGCAACATACGACCATTCAATCAGTAGCAGATGCTAAAGTATGGTTAGCAAATCAAGCAAATCAAGAAAATGATACGATTTTGACAGTTTCTAATCGTTATCGGACACTGCACGGTATGGCGACAACTGTTGTGGTGGCAATTATCTTGGCCAACCAAGTTGTAATTGCTAACTTAGGTGATTCTCGGGCATATTTAATTCGTCAGGGGCATATGAAACAATTAACGGTGGATCATAATTTGGCAAGTGAATTATTACGCCAAGGTGCTATTACGCCAGATGAAGCGTTAGAACACCCCGGTCGCCATGTCATTACCCGACAATTAGGGGTCAATGAAGAAACAAATCCGGAATTTTTTGACATGTTGATCCGAGAAGGCGATTTACTGTTATTAACTACCGATGGAATGGCAAAGCATTTACAAGATGACAGTATCTTACACACGTTGCTGGCGGCTGGAAATATTACGGATGCCGTAACAAACCTAATTCTAGCGACTAATGAAGCAGGTGGGTCTGATAATGTGACGGTGTTAATTGGGCAACAAGAAAGTGAGGAGCGCTAGATGCAACTTAATCGAATCATTGGCGGTCGTTATCGGATTGTTGCCGCGCTTGGTGAAGGGGGCATGGCCAATGTCTATCGTGCTTACGATACGATTTTAGAGCGTGATGTTGCGCTAAAATTGATGCGGTTAGATATGCGTGACGATCAAGCCATTCGGCAGCGTTTTGAAAATGAAATTGCCGCGACTTCGGCTTTAGTACACCCGAATATTATCCAAGTTTATGACTATGGTGAAGAAGATGGTTCACAGTATTTAGTTAGTGAATTCATTGATGGGATGGATTTGAAACGATACATTATCGAAAAACAGCCAATCCCAGTTACGCGGGTGATTGACATTATGCGTGATATATTAGCTGGGGTTGCAGAGGCTCACAAAGCCGGTATGGTACATCGTGATTTAAAGCCCCAAAATATTTTAATTAATGAACATCATCAAGCCAAAATCACTGACTTTGGGATTGCTCGAACACAAAAGTCATTTGGGATGACCAAAACGAACACGACAATTGGATCCGTGCATTATATGTCACCTGAACAAGTGAAAGGTGAAGTAGCGACCGTTCGGAGTGACATTTATTCATTAGGTATTATGTTGTATGAGATGTTAGCAGGGCATGTACCATTCGACGGAGAAACAGCAGTTGCAGTTGCGGTTAAGCATACGCAAGATGCGATGCCATCAATTCGCGCAATTGATCCAAGAATTCCGCAAGCATTAGAAAATGTTATTTTTAAGGCAACTGCTAAAAATCCATTACACCGCTATGCGAGTGCTAATGATATGCGTCAAGATTTAGCAACGGTCCTCTCAGCTAATCGTATTGACGAACTGCCTTGGCAGGAACCAACCTTTGCTAATGATGATACAGTTACCAAAGTGATGTCGTTAAATCCGGTCAAAGAAGTGCTGGGGACGACTAAAACAATGACGATACCCCAGTTGACCCCAATTTCGCCAGCTAGTCAAGGTGCTGAAACGACAGTAACAGCACCAGTAAATCGGGTTAATCATCGTAAATGGTTGATTATTTTAGCTGCTGCAGTGGTTGCCTTTTTAGTTGGCATTGCAGTGGTTGCCTTAAGTCGTCCGGCTCAAAAAGATGTCCCAAATGTCATCGGAATGAGCCAAGCGAATGCCATGAAGCAGCTATCACAGCGTGATTTGAAACTAGGTGATATTGTAACGACGCCATCGGCTAAATATCGTGCAGGAGCAGTAGTTCGTACTAGTCCATCCGTTGGTAAAGCAGTACAGGTTGGTGCCCAAGTAGACTTAATTGTCTCCAAGGGACCGACCAAGGTTCGACTTGGCGACTACGTTAATGAAAAATATACGGTGATTGCGGAAAAGTTAAAGCTCAAAGGTTATGCGGTTGAACAAAAACAGGTTGCTAGTGATAGTGTGCCCGCAGGCTATATTATTTCTCAAAATTTGGGAGCTGAAGCACGGGTGGTACCTGCAAAAACAACGCTTAAATTTGCAGTATCAACCGGACCTGAAAAGTACACCGTGCCTGATTTTAGTACCGAAACACAAAGTGATATTGCAGCTTGGGCCGCTGAAAACGGCATTTCGGTGACTTATAATGCCGTATATTCTGATAGTGTTGAAGTAGGCGAAATTGTATCGCAATCGGTCACACCTGGTGCGATGATTACGGCAAATGATACGCTAACCGTTACGGTTTCAAAGGGTGTTGATCCAGCAATTCAATCATCGCGTGAAGAAAGCATCGCGGCATCGCTTTCAGCTTCTTATGAACGTGAGTTATCATCACGATCAAAGAAAAATAATGATAAGAAAAGTTCTACTGATAAGAGTACCGCAATCTCTTCATCAGAAAAAAAGAGTAATCAAACAACGACTAGTAGTATTGCAGCAGGAAACTAGATAATAGGAGAAAATATGGCAGAGTATCACGGACAGATTCAGTTAGCACTGGCTGGATTTTATGATGTCCTAACTGATGATAAGCAACTGTTTCGTACACGTGCACGTGGAAATTTCCGTAAGCGTGATATGAAGCCGTTGGTTGGAGATTGGGTAACGTTTAGTGCAGAAACACAATCTGAAGGATATATTTTAGATATCGATGAACGTGACAATAGCTTAGTACGCCCACCTGTTGCTAATGTTGACCAAGCGATTGTTGTCACTGCTGTTAAAATGCCGGATTGGTCAAGCAATTTGTTAGATCGTCAACTAGTTGCTTTGGAAGAAAAAGACATTGAACCAGTTATTTATTTCACTAAAACAGATTTGTTAAATGCAACTGAATTAGCAGCGATGACTGAGGTTGCGGCTGGGTATCGAGCAGCAGGGTATCAGGTGATTTTGCCAATGGTGGCTTTTGATACAGATAGTCTTAAAGAAGTTGAAACTTTATTAGCAGATAAATTATCAGTGGTTATGGGGCAAACGGGGGCAGGAAAGAGTACTTTACTAAATCACTTGGCGCCTGAATTGGACTTGGCAACTGGTGAAGTATCACAAGCCTTAAGCCGTGGAAAACACACAACTCGGCAAGTGGGATTGGTTGAAATTTTTGGTGGTTTTGTGGCGGATACGCCAGGTTTTTCAGCGTTTGAAGTCTTTGATATGGAAGCCCGTGACTTAACGCACTATTTCCGTGAATTTAACGAATTATCCGCGCATTGTCGTTTTCGTGGTTGTGTTCATTTGAACGAACCAGGTTGTGCTGTTAAGGAAGCGTTAGATGATGGGCGTATTATGGCCTCGCGATATGCGAACTATCAATTATTTTACGATTTGATTGAAGGTCGTCGCCCGGTTTATAATAAACATGATAAGAAACACTAATTTAAAATAAAAAAGAGGTTGTTAATATGACTATTAAGGTTGCACCATCTATTTTGTCTGCCGACTATATTAATCTGCAACAAGACATTGCATTAATCGAACAAGCTGGTGCGGAAATGGTACACATTGATGTCATGGATGGTATGTTTGTACCATCTATTTCATATGGTCCAGCTTGGGTTAAGGCATTGCGTCCGGTTACCAAGATGATTTTGGATGTTCACTTGATGGTGGAACAACCAGAACGTTACATTGATACGTTTGCAGAAGCCGGTTCAGATATTATTGGGGTACATTACGAAGCAACGCCACATATTCACCGTGCCCTACAACAAATTAAGAATCATGGCATCAAAGCAGAAGTTGTTATTAATCCTGGTACGGCAGTTGCGGCAATTGAGCCGGTTTTGTATATGGTTGATCAAGTGTTAGTAATGACGGTTAACCCTGGTTTCGGGGGACAAAAGTTCTTGCCTGAAACGTTAGAAAAGATTGCACGTTTGGCAGAAATAAAACGTGAAAAGGGTTATGATTTTGATATTCAAATTGATGGCGGAGCTAACGACGAAACAACTAAGCTAGCCTATGAAGCTGGCGCAACAGTGGCAGTGGCTGGTTCATACGTCTTTGATAAAGTGAACCCAGCGGCTAAAATTGCACGTTTGAAGGAAGTTACGGCCGACTAATGGAACGCATGCGTCTTTTAGTGGGGGGTCCAACCACAGAGTGGACAGATGAGCTAACCAATGGACAATTAACGGGACCGTGGGCCGCAGCTGATCGAGGAGCATTACGTTTATTAGAGATGGGGCAAGTACCAGTCTTGACAGTTGGTGATTTTGACTCAATGACGAGTGTTGAACGAGAAGAAACCCTAGCTAAATTAACGCGGGTTGTGAGTGTAAAACCAGAAAAAGATGAAACTGATTTAGAATTGTTATTGACATTGGTTGAAAAAGATTATCAACCAGAATCAATTGAAATATACGGTGCGACAGGTGGTCGAATTGATCATTTGTTATCAAATATTTGGATTTTTACAGAACCACGCTTTAAGGATATTGCCTCTAAAGTTACTTTAATTGATCGTACGAATCAAATTAATTTTTATTACCCAGGTAGTCACGCAATTCAACACACCCCTGGTATGGATTACGTTGGCTTTATGCCCCTAACACCGGTAACTGGCTTGACATTAGTTGATGAAAAATATAAATTAACTGATTGGCAGGGAAATCCGTACTCATTCTCGTCAAATGAATTTGTCGGCGATATTAATCATTTTAAATTTGATTCAGGTGTCGTTGCAGTCATTCAAAGCCGTGATTTAAACGGTCGTATCAAGGATTAAATGAGTGCCACAATTAAATTAATCTCTGTAAAGTAAAAATACTTTACACAAAACGCTTGCACAACCCGCAAGTGTTTGATATTATTGTTCAAGTAAATAAAAGCACTGAATTCAAGAGCTTAAGATTGGAGGGTAAACATATGGCAGTTGATGCAGTCAACGGAAAGCGTACTCGCTTCGGTAACCAACGTTCACACGCCCTTAACTCAAGCCGTCGTAGCTGGAAGCCAAACTTGCAAAAGGTGACGGTTAAGATTAACGGTTCAGCACCTAAGAAGGTGTACTTGTCAGCTCGTACTTTGAAGGCTGGTTTGAAGAACGGTTCAATTGAGCGTGTTTAATAAATAAAGCTACCATCAGTGGTGGCTTTTTTTTATGTCATAATCTGATAATAGACATAGACGATAAATTGAGGGTTTCTGGGCTATCCTATGGTAAAATAGAATTAGTTTTATACGGAGGTCATACAGATGGCAGTTAAGATTCAAACGACGCAGGGAACAATTGAAATTGAAAATGATGTCATTGCGACCATTGTTGGGGGTGCCGCTACTGATAACTACGGTGTAGTTGGTATGGCCAGTCAAAACCCGCTACGTGATGGTGTTAATCAAATTTTGAATGGTGATCACTTTGCAAAAGGGGTTGTTGTTCGGCAACAAGATAATGGGGTAACAGTAGATGTTAACATTATTGTCGGCTACGGTATGAAAATTTCTGAAATTTCTAAGAGTGTCCAAGCTCGTGTAAAGAACGATTTGAATGTCATGCTGGGAATTGTTGCAAATGAAGTGAATGTAACAGTACAAGGTGTGCGTATACTAGGTGATTAAACTTAGTTATAAGGAGTTGAAGATTGTGGAAGTTGTAACGACAATTACCAATGTAGAATTTGGGAAAATGATTAATGCAGCGGCAGACGCGTTGCAAAAGAATGCGGAAAAAATTAATAAGTTAAATGTTTTTCCAGTGCCAGACGGTGATACTGGTACGAATATGACCCTTTCAATGGCTAGTGGGGCTGACTATGAACGTCAAGAAATGGATACGCATCTTGGTAAATTAGCGCAAGCAACGGCCAAAGGGTTATTGATGGGCGCACGTGGAAATTCTGGTGTGATTTTGTCACAAATTTTCCGTGGGTTCTCAACGAAGATTGCCGACAAAGAGACGTTATCAGCTCGTGATTTAGCTGATGCATTCATGGGTGGTGCTGAGACGGCCTACAAGGCGGTTATGAAGCCCACAGAAGGAACGATTTTAACAGTTATCCGCGAAGCCGCAGCGGCTGCAAATCGGACTGCTAAGACGGAAACCGATGCAGTGGTTGTTATGAAGGCAACGCTGGATGCTGCAGAAAAGGCTTTAGCTTCAACCCCAGATTTGTTACCAGTGCTTAAAGAGGTTGGGGTTGTTGATTCTGGTGGTCAAGGACTTGTGATTGTCTTAGAAGCCTTTTATGCCGTATTGTCTGGTGAAGAAATCACCACTGAAGTTGATAATGCTGCATTGGATGCCATGGTAATGTCTTAGCACAATGCCGGTGTGCAAGGTGAGTTAAACCCCGCTGATATTCAATATGGTTACTGTACCGAAATTATGGTTGATATTGCTAAGGGGACAACTTTTGATCATAGCTTTGACTATGAAACTTTTTATAATCATCTAGCTGACATGGGTGATTCATTGTTGGTTATCAATGATGACGAAGTTGTTAAAGTGCACGTGCACACTGAAGATCCCGGTGAAGTCATTAATTGGGGGACACACTTTGGTTCGTTACGTAAGGTGAAGGTTGATAACATGCGTGATCAACAAGCTGAAGCGGCTGCCGCGGCTGAAGTTCAAAAAGCCAGCGAAAAGGCAATGCCAGTAGTTGATTTGGCTGTCATTACAACAGCCGCTGGTGACGGAATTAAGGCCTTATTTGCCTCATCAGGTGCCACGGTAGTTATTGATAGTGAACAAGCACCATCAACCCAAGATTTGGTCAATGCGATTGCACAATCAGGTGCCAAAGAAGCTTTGATTTTGCCAAATGATAGTAATATCTTTATGGCGGCCGATCAAGCAGTGGCATTGGCAGATGTACCGGTGCAAGTTATCCGGACGCGGACGGTGCAACAAGGATTGACAGCGTTGGTACTAGGTTACAATCCTGATGGAACGTTGGCAGATAATGCGGCAGCGATGACGGCTGCATTGGGCGACGTAAAATCAGGTGCGGTGACGACATCAGTTCGTGATACGACTTTGAACGGACTTGAAATTCACGTTGGCGATGCCATCGGTTTATTTGATGGTGAGATTGTTGTAGCCGTTCCAGATGCTGACATTCATCAAGCGGCAGTTGCCCTACTTGAAAAGATGTTAGACGAAGATTCTGAACTGGTCACAATTTACTATGGTCAAGAAGCCACTGAAGAGGCTGCAGCGGCATTGGAAGATGCTGGCTTAGCTTTGGATGAAGATTTAGAATTTGAACTTCATGAAGGTGGGCAACCACTTTATCCAATCTTGCTATCAGTTGAATAATAATAAATTAACGAGCGATCCGATGTTAAGGTATCGCTCGTTTTTGCATATTTCAAATTCAGTAAAACCTAATTGTGCGTTATAATATTATTTCAGAGAGGTAGGTGTTTGCATGGCCAGTTTATTAGATTTAGTTGATGAATTAGATGGGGTTGGCCCAAAAAGGATCCAAGCTTTAAATAAATTAGGCATTTTCACAATTGATGACTTATTAGGTTATTATCCAATGCGTTATAATGATTTGGCGATGAAAACACCTGCCGAGACGTTAGATGGTGAAAAAGTAACCTTTAAAGGCGTTGTGACATCACCGCCAACGGTTAATCGATTTGGCTATAAAAAGACGCGGACTAGTTTTCGATTAACTGTGGGGAATGACACAATTATGGTGTCGTTTTTTAATCAACCATGGGTTGGTAAAAATCTTGAGATTGGTCAGGAAGTCGCGCTATATGGAACTTATGACAAACCACGTCAAAGTTTAGCAGGCATTAAGTTAATGTCAAAAAATAATGATGATGAAATGGAAGCTGTCTATCCATCATCGAAAGAAATTAAGGCGAATACCATTAAAGGGTTAGTTATTCAAGCTTTAGGCCGTTATGGTGATTTATTACCTGAAATTGTGCCCCAAAATTTAAGGACCCGTTATCAATTAATGTCCCATCGTGAAACCGTTTTTGGGATGCACGCACCAACGGATGGTCAAATTGCAACGCAAGCACGGCGGACGGCATCGTTTGAAGAATTTTTTGTTTTCCAAATGCGATTACAAGTTATTAAGACGATGGATCGTGATAATCGTGGTCGAGCAGTGGCGTTTGATAATGATTTATTAAAGGCGTTTATTCAAACGCTACCCTTTGAACTAACTGATGCGCAAAAAAGGGTGGTCAATGAGATTGTGCGTGATATGCGCCGACCAATTCATATGAATCGTTTGTTGCAGGGGGATGTGGGTTCTGGAAAAACGGTTGTGGCTGCTTTAGCAATGTACGCGGCCATTACAGCTGGCATGCAAACAACGTTGATGGCACCAACTGAAATATTGGCGCAACAACATGCGAAAACAATTGGGAATTTCTTTGATCCCAACGAAGTACGGGTCGAACTTTTAACTGGTTCAACGAAGGCAGCGGCGCGCCGTCAAATTTTAGCAGATTTAGCAAGTGGTGATATTGATATTTTGATTGGTACCCATGCTCTGATTCAACCAGATATTGCCTTTCATAATCTAGGCTTAGCTGTTATTGATGAACAGCATCGCTTTGGCGTCCAGCAGCGCGCCATGTTGCGTGAAATTGGCGTGAATCCAGATGTTTTGGCAATGACGGCCACGCCAATTCCACGTACTTTAGCGATTACGGCTTATGGTGAGATGGATGTGTCAATTATTGATCAGTTACCAGCAGGGCGAAAGCAGATTAAAACACATTGGCTACGTAGTAATGAGATGGATAAAACGATTGCGTTTATTAAATCGCAATTACAAGAGGGCGCCCAAGCGTATGTGGTCACGCCGTTGATTGAGGAATCGGAAACGTTGGATGTTCAGAACGCAGAAGCGGTTTATGCTGATTTATCGGAATATTTTGCGCCCACTTACAATGTTGGCTTGTTACATGGTCGATTATCAAATCAGGAAAAAGAAGCGGTGATGGCCGCGTTTAAAGCCAATGAATTTCAGGTATTAGTTTCAACAACCGTGATTGAAGTTGGGGTGGATGTCCCTAATTCAACCGTGATGCTTATTTTAGATGCCGATCGCTTTGGTTTGTCACAGTTACATCAACTACGTGGGCGTGTTGGGCGTGGTAGTCGGCAATCGTATACCTTTTTGATTAGTGATCCGAAAACACAGTATGGTATCGAACGCATGGAAGCGATGGTTGGCACGACCGACGGCTTTGTTTTAGCGCAAAAGGACTTAGAGTTACGTGGCGCTGGTGATATTTTAGGGAAACGCCAATCGGGTGTACCTGAATTTCGAGTAGGTGATCCAATCGCCGATTTAGCGATGATGACGGTGGCACAAGAAGAAGCCATTGCGATTGTGTCACAATCTAATTGGGATCAAGATCCAGAACTGGCACCTTTAGCCGAAATGTTGTCAGAAACAATGGCCCGCTATCGACACTTTGATTAGTGAAAATAACACACATACTTTTACGGTTTTTGAAATTTATGTTACATTTGTAGAAGCACTTATTTGAAAGTTAACTTATTTAATCGTGAGGAAGAGAAACATGTTTAAGATTGCCATTGATGCAATGGGTGGTGATAACGCCCCTGAAGCCATCGTTGCTGGGGTTGAATTAGCCCGTGATCGCATGCCCGATACAGAATTTTTGTTATTCGGACAATTAGATAAGGTGAAGCCATTTGTAAAAAATGACGAACGCCTAACCTTGGTGCAAGCAGATGAAGTGATTGGCATGGCTGATGAGCCAGTAAAGTCAATTCGTCGTAAGAAGCAAAGTTCATTGGTTTTGGCAGCTCAAGCTGTTAAAGATGGCACAGCAGATGCGGTCTTTTCAGCCGGAAATACAGGTGCCCTCTTGGCAGCCGGTATTTTCATTGTTGGTCGTATTAAGGGAATTGATCGTCCAGCTTTGATGACAGCTTTGCCAGCGTTTGATGGCCCAAATGAAGCCTTTGTTATGATGGACGTTGGTGCTAATGCGGAAAATCGTGCCGCCCACCTTTATCAATATGGTGTGTTAGGCTCATTTTATGCTCATGAAATTTTGGGATATGATGCGCCACGTGTTGGTTTGTTAAACAACGGTGGTGAAGAAGATAAGGGTGATCCAATGCACAAGGCCGCCCACCAATTATTACGCTATGGGTCAGACAAGGATTTGTTAAACTTCGTGGGTAATGTTGAAGCGCGTTACTTATTGCAAGGACCAGCGGATGTTGTTGTTGCTGATGGATTCTCTGGAAATGCAGCTTTGAAGGCTATCGAAGGTACTGCTTTGTCAATGTTGAAGCTATTAAAGGCGACAATTATGGGTGGTAACTTGAAGACTAAGCTAGCTGGTGCGATGTTGAAGCCAGCTTTGAAGGGCTTGCAAGGTAAAATGGATTACTCAAAGCATGGTGGGGCTGTCGTAATTGGGGTTAATGCACCAGTTGTTAAGACCCACGGTTCAGCTGGTCCAGATGCAGTTGCTAATACGATGCAACAAATTCACGCGATGTTGGAAGCTAACTTGGTTGAGAAAGTCCAAACTTTTGTTACCGCCCACAAAGATGAGTTGGCTGCTCGTCCAATGAGTGATGTAGACGCTACTGAAAAATAGCGTTAAACTAGACACAACGAATTAACCAAAAGAGGATACACAATCATGGAACGACAAGAAATTTATGATAAGGTAGTCGCCCTAGTGGCTGATCACTTTGATTTGGATGCAGACAAGATTACTGGTGACTTGAACTTTTTAACTGACATTGATGCTGATTCAATTGATTTTGTTGAATTAGTTCTGGAAATGGAAGACGAATTCGGTGCCGAAATTTCAGACGAAGCAGCTGAAGGATTAATCACTGTTAACAACACAGTTGATTACATTGCTGCCCACGTTTAAATCTGATAACAGAGTTTAAAATGACGTTAACGCGACGTTGTTTTAAACTCTTTTTTTAGGCAGAAATCTAAATTTATCAGGGTTTTCTCTGGTATAATAGGAAAGTATATATTAGAGAGGAAGGCTTATGTTTAAACAATTACAAGCAGATTTAGCAGCAGATTATCAAATTCATTTTAATGACACAGCATTATTAGAAGAGGCGTTGACCCAAGCCAATTATATTAACGAACATCCTGACTACACGGGTCATGATTATCAACGGTTGGAATTTTTAGGGGATGCTGTTATGCAACAGTCAACTGCCGTATACTTGTTCAAGCGTTACCCAGATTGGGATGAAGGTCGATTGACAGAGTTGCGGATCTCAATGGTCCAAACCCGCGCATTTGCAGCTTTGTCACGTGAGTTGCATCTCGATCGTTACGTACAATTGGGACGTGGTGAAGAATTATCGGGGGCGCGTAATCGTGATTCACTGCTAGAAGACTTGTGGGAGGCCTTTATCGGTGCTTTGTACCTGGATCAAGGACAGACAGTGGTGATGGATTTCTTGATTAAGATGATGTTTAACAAAATTGATGAAGGTTTTTATGATCGATTTGTTGATTATAAGTCTAAGTTACAAGAATATTTGCAACGCCATGGTAGCGTGAAAATCATGTATACAAAGTTACATGAACAAGCTGTTGAAAATAACGAACAAATTTTTACAGTCCAAGTTGCCGTTGATGAGCAAATATTAGGTACTGGTGAAGGTAAGTCAACGAAAGAAGCTGAAAAAGCAGCGGCGCGCGCTGCCTATCAAAAATTAACGAAAAACTAGGTTATTGGTATGAAACTTAAAACATTGGAGATTAGCGGATTTAAATCCTTCGCTGATCGTACCAAAATAGACTTTATGCCAGGTATTACCGGTGTAGTGGGACCAAACGGTTCTGGAAAATCAAACATTATTGAAGCGATTCGTTGGGTCATGGGAGAACAGTCTGCCAAGGGGCTCCGTGGTGACAAGATGTCCGATGTTATCTTTGGTGGGACAACCAAGCGCGCACCGCTCAACCGTGCTCAGGTGACCATTACTTTTGATAATACAGACGGCTATTTAAAGTCAGATTATTCAGAAATTCAAATTACCCGTACTTTGTATCGTAATGGTGATTCAAAATATCAATTAAACGGTACACAAGTTCGCTTAAAAGATATTCATGAATTATTTATGGATTCTGGGTTAGGGCGGGAAAGTTTTTCAATTATTTCACAAGGTCGAGTCGAACGAATTTTTAGTGCTAAACCAGAGGATCGCCGTAAAATCATCGAAGATGTTGCCGGGGTCTATAAGTATAAACAAAATAAAGAAAAAGCAGAAAAAGAATTAACCACGGTTCATGACAATTTAAGTCGTGTCCAAGATATTTTGTTTGAGTTAGAACAGCGGGTTGAACCATTAGCCGAGCAGGCAGCTAAAGCCAAAGATTATCAAATGACGAAGGCCCAATATGATCAGTTAGATCAATCACGGGTTGTTTTAGAATTAACGGATTGGTATGCCCAACAAAAAAATGTGACAGCTGCCGTTTTACAAGCCGAAACAGTCCGACAAGAGCAAGCTAAGCAAGTTGATGAACAAGTACAACGTGTCGCGGACTTAAAGCAAGTTGAGCATGAACGGCAAGTTCAACAACAAGCTGCTCAGGAGCAATTGTTAGCATTAGCCACTCAACGTGAGCAACTACTAGGCGAGCAAAAATTACAAGCTGAGCGTTTAGCAAATCGTTCACAGGCTGTGCAAGAGTTAAGTGAGCAAGTGACGCAACAACAAGCCACGATTGCCGCGTTACAGCAAACGCAAGCTGAGCGTGAAGCTGAGATTACGAAGCAACAGGCCCACGTTGCCACGTTGAAAACGGCATTGCAAACAGCTCAGGCCGAGCATCCGGCCCAGCAAGTATCACAATTAACGACAGAAATTGAACAAATGCGAACCACTGTTGTTGAAACCATGCAGGCCCTAACGACTGCTAAAAATCAGCAAACTTACTTGGCGCAAGAGCATGAACGGCATGATGCCCAAACAGCGCGTTTAGCAACTCGGCATCAAACATTACAGGCTACGATTGATGAGTTAACGCAATCGGTTGACCAAGCTGCGCAGGCAGCGGATGAACAAGCCGTAGCTTTGGCAGCTGCCCAAGCTGAACTAAAGCGATTACAGGTTCAAGGTAAAGCGCAAGAAATTGAAAGTCAAGAAAAGCGCCAAGCTTGGTTTGATAAGATGGAGCAAGACCAACGCTTATCAACACGCCTCCAATCCCTACAGCGCTTAACGGAAAATTATGATGGCTATTATCAAGGTGTGCGTAATTTGATGAAAGCCAAAGCAAATTTAACGGGCATTCACGGGGTAGTGGCAGAGTTAATTGATGTTGCACCAACGCACCGATTAGCAGTTGAAACAGCGTTAGGTGGTGCCTTGCAAAATATCATTGTGGCCGATGAACAAGCCGCGAAACAAGCGATTCGTTATCTGCAAACGCATCGGTTAGGCCGGGTAACATTTTTACCACTGACAACCGTCAAGCAACGCGCACTGCAGCCACAACAAGTGACCCAAGCGCAAACCCAAGCTGGCTACATTGGCATTGCAGCTGATTTGGTAACGGTGGCACCACAGTATCAAGCAATCTTACGCAGCTTGTTGGCGACAACGATTATCGTAGCAGATATTGATGCAGCGGTTGCGATGGCTAAGACGTTGCAACATCGCGTGCGTTTAGTCACGTTAGATGGGCAAGTAATGAACGCTGGTGGCTCAATGACGGGTGGTGCTAATCGTAATCAGGATAACGGCTTGTTAGCACAACAAGCGGAAATTGCGTCATTAACTGAACAAGTCGCTACCTTGCATCGTGAAACCGAGACGCTAGAAAAGACAGTACAACAGCTAAACCAAACCTTGCAAACGACAACAGCGGCGTTTAATGAACAGCAACAACAAGTACTGGTTGCTAATGAAACGGCGCAACAGGCCATCACAGCACATCAAGTATTGGTTGAGCGGTTACAACAAGCCCAGCGTGAGCAACAAAGTTTGCAATATGAAGTGAGCTTGACGGATGATGGTTCTGAAAGTCAAACGGATATTGTTGCTAAAAATGAAGCGTTAGTGCTAACGTTGACAGCCCAACAAGCTGAGCAACAGGCTACGTTGACAACGTTAATCGCCGAACAAACGGCCCTACAAGCCGCAGTTGTGATGGCTAATGAGGCAGTAGCGCAACGACAAGCTGATTTGGCAGTGGCCAAGAATACTTTCACGTCTGCGCAAGAACGTTTGACTGATACAATTGAGCGGTTAACGGCCGAACAACAACAACTAACAATTCTGCAAAAGCAACAAGCTGATTTAGTTGATCCAAATCGGCATCCGGCAGCTGATATTGCGTCAGAGTTGGCTGCGGTAACGACCGCTAAGGATGAGACAGAAATCTTATTAGCGCAGTTAGCAGAACAGTTAACAACGTTGGCCGCCGATTTAACATTTGCTGAGGAGCAATTACAATTAACGCAGTCTGAACAGACTGATTTATTACATGATCTGAATGAACTCAGTGGGCAACAGGGTGAATTAAAGACGGCTATTCATCATAATGAACAAATCTTGGTCGAACAATATGATACGTCTTTTGAGTTTGCTAAGTTGGCCCTAGCTAAATTGCCACTTGATGAAATTCAAACGCAGTTAAAATTGTTAAAGCAAGGTTTAGCTGAGATTGGGCAAGTTAATTTAGGGGCCATTACTGAATATGATGATGTGAAAGAACGCTATGACTTTTTGACGCAGCAACGGGATGATTTGTTAGCGGCGCAAGACAACTTGCGTGAAACGATGTCAGAAATGGACGAAGAAGTGCAAGTGCGTTTCAAAGAAACGTATGATGCAGTAGCGCAACACTTTGAAAAGATTTTTGTCAAAATGTTTGGTGGCGGGCAAGCAGCCTTGCAGCTAACAAATCCAGCTGATTTGTTAACGACAGGCGTTGATATCATGGCGCAGCCACCTGGTAAGAAATTCCAACAAATGAGCTTGTTATCAGGTGGTGAAAAAGCCTTAACGGCGATTAGTTTGTTGTTTGCGATACTTGAAGTCCGACCAGTACCATTTGTCGTGTTAGATGAAACGGAAGCTGCGTTGGATGAAGTCAACGTAACGCGTTTTGGGCGTTATTTACATGATGTTAATGATCATACCCAATTTATTGTGATTACTCATCGTAAGGGGACCATGACTAGTGCGGATGTGCTATATGGGGTAACGATGCAGGAACCAGGTGTATCAACAATGGTTTCTGTTAATTTGGCCACATTAGCCGATGATAATGTAGAAATTTAATGGGGTAAGAGATAATGGGATTTTTTGATTTATTCAAAAAGAAGCCTGAGGCACCGCAAGTCGTTGTCGAAGTGCTCTACCCACAGACGTGGGAAAATGGCGTTGAACCAGTTGCAAGTAAGGAACCTGCACCAGTAGTGGTACAGGTATTACAACCAACACCGGGGCAAGCCATTACAATTAAGGTGCCTGTGAAAACAGTTGAAGAATCAGCCGCTGTAACCGAAGAAACATCGGTTGCTGAAGCTAAAGCACCACAAGCAGCGGTTGAAGCTGTGATATCTGACACGAATTTAGCAGAAGGATTGACGAAGACGCGTAAGACATGGTCTGAACGTTGGAATTCCTTTATGGCTAATTTCCGTTCGGTTGATGAAGATTTCTTTGAAGATTTAGAAGAAACTTTAATTGGGGCCGATGTCGGTGCGCAAACCGCGTTGCAGTTGACAGAAGAATTGCGCCATGAAGTGAAGTTGAAAAATGCGAAGAGCAAGGCGGAAATTTCACGGGTTATCATTGATAAGTTGGTTGAACATTATCGCAGCCAGGGGGTCAATGAAGATGCGTCAATGCACTTTGCCCCAGAAGGACCAACGGTTATTTTATTTGTTGGGGTAAATGGCGTTGGTAAGACAACCACCATTGGTAAGATGTCAGCTCGGTACAAAGCTGAAGGTAAGAAAGTCGTTTTGGCAGCCGCTGATACATTTCGTGCTGGGGCAACCCAGCAACTACAAGCTTGGGGTGAACGTAACGATATCCCAGTCGTGGCTGGTAAGCCAAATGTTGATCCGGCATCCGTTGTTTATGATGGGGTTAAGACCGCGATTGAAACGCAAGCGGATGTCTTGTTTGTCGACACGGCTGGTCGTTTGCAAAACAATGTTAATTTAATGCAAGAATTAGCTAAGATGAAGCGGATTATTACGCGTGAATTACCAAATGAACCCCAAGAAGTTTTGTTGGCTTTGGATGCCACAACTGGACAAAATGCCTTGCAACAAGCGCGTTTATTTAAAGATTCAACTGACGTAACAGGTATTGTGTTAACAAAGTTGGATGGTACTGCCAAGGGTGGCATTGTTTTGCCAATTCGGAATGAATTACACTTGCCGGTTAAGTGGGTGGGGTTAGGTGAACAGGTTGGTGATTTGCAACCATTTAACGCTGATGAATTTGCCAAGAGTTTGTTTGGTGAGTTGCTAGAGGATGGTCACTAATGGAACTTGAAAAAAACATGCGCTTAAATGCGTTGTTTGATTTCTATCAACCACTGTTAACGACGAAACAAAATGATTATTTGCAACTTTATTATGCCGACGATTATTCATTAGGTGAAATTGCCGAAGAGTTTGAGGTATCACGCCAAGCCGTGTATGATAATTTAAAGCGGAGCACCCAGTTGTTAGAAGATTATGAAGCCAAATTACACTTATTTGCCGATTATCAAAAGCGACAAGAAGCGGCTGCGCAACTTAATGATTATATTCAAGAAAAATATCCCACAGATGCAACGCTAACGTTATTAGCAGAACGTCTTGTGACATTAGAAGAGGAGTAAGCCCATGGCCTTTGAAGGTTTAACTGAGCGATTGCAAAATGCGTTGAGTGGATTGCGTCGTAAGGGAAAGGTGACAGATGCGGATTTGCGCGAGACAATGCGTGAAATTCGCTTAGCATTATTGGAAGCCGACGTTAACTTCACGGTGGTGAAGGAGTTTGTCCGCAACGTTCGTGAAAAAGCCGCCGGTGCTAAAGTGTTGGAAGGGTTAAACCCGGCCCAACAAATTGTATCAATTGTTAATGACGAATTGACTACTATGATGGGGGAATCAGATGCCCCTTTGAACGTTTCAAGCAAGATTCCAACTGTCATTATGATGGTTGGATTGCAAGGAGCTGGTAAGACAACGACCGCTGGTAAGTTGGCGTTGAAGTTAAAGACTGAAAAGAACGCACGCCCCTTAATGATTGCGGCCGACGTTTATCGTCCAGCCGCTATTGATCAATTAAAGACATTGGGTGAGCAAATTGATGTACCAGTTTTTGAAATGGGTACTGATGCTGATCCACGCGAAATTGTACGTCAAGGGTTAGCTAAAGCAGCAGAATTAAAATCTGACTACGTCTTTATCGATGCGGCTGGTCGTTTGCAAATCGACGAAGCCTTGATGCAAGAATTGGCTGACGTCAAGGAAATTGCGCAACCAGATGAAATCCTATTAGTTGTCGATGCCATGACCGGACAAAATGTGGTTGAAACGGCTGAAGGGTTCAATGAGCGTTTGGATGTGACCGGAGTTGTTTTGACGAAGTTAGATGGTGACACCCGTGGTGGAGCAGCTTTGTCAATTCGTGCTGTAACGGGTAAGCCAATCAAGTTCGTTGGGCAAGGTGAAAAGATGGCGGACTTGGACATCTTCTATCCTGACCGTATGGCGAGTCGTATTTTGGGGATGGGTGATCTGCTAACGTTGATCGAAAAGACCCAAAAAGACTTTGATGAAAAGCAAGCGGCCGAAACAATGGAGAAGATGAAGTCAAACACGTTTGACTTTAATGATTTCATTGCGCAAATGGATCAAGTCCAAAACATGGGGCCAATTGAAGATTTATTGAAGATGATTCCAGGGATGGCTAATAACCCAGCGTTGAAGAACGTGAAGGTTGATCCCAAGGACATGGGCCACATTAAAGCCATTGTGATGTCAATGACACCTGCTGAGCGTGAAAACCCAGATTTGTTGAACCCATCACGTCGTCGGCGTTTGGCGGCCGGTGCTGGTCGCCCTGTTGTTGAAGTTAACCGCTTAATCAAGCAATTCAATGAAATGAAGAAGATGATGAGCGGCATGATGAACGGTAACATGGGTGACATGGAACAAATGATGAACGCCATGGGTGGCGGTATGCCCGGTGGCTTCCCAGGCATGGGTGGTGGCCTAAAGGGTAAGATGGCCAACATGGCGATGAAGCAAATGGCTCGTCGCATGCAAAAGAACCGAAAGAAGCGGCGTTAATTATGGGACGTTATTTATTAGATGATAAGACGAAAGCCATGAATGCTAAGTACCAATCAGTTAAGAAGGGTGCCGTTTCAAAGGCCGATAAAGTGGCGCAGTTACGTGAGCAAATGCTCAACAAGGCTAAGCAACAAGCGAAATAAGTTTAAAAAGCATCATTCATGATGAATGGTGCTTTTTTGTAGATTATGGTGAACTTATGATGGACGATACTTAATAAGCTTGAATTTTAGCTAAAATGCGCTAAAATAGTTCCTTGTGTGAGTAATAAAGTGGTGATTTTGCACGATTTTCAAAGAAATTTGGACGTGTAAAGGAAAAACACTTTACAGGCACTTGATAACCTGTTATATTATTACTTGTAGAAAAACAACTGGAGGAAATTAAACATGGCTGTTAAGATTCGTTTGAAGCGCATGGGTTCAAAGAAGCGCCCATTCTACCGTGTGGTAGTTGCTGACTCACGTTCACCACGTGATGGTCGATTCATCGAAACTGTTGGTACGTACAACCCATTGGTTGAACCTGCTGAAGTTAAGTTGAACGAAGAATTGGTATTGTCATGGTTGAACAACGGTGCTCAACCATCAGATACTGTTAAGAACTTGTTGTCTAACGCAGGCATCATGAAGAAGTTCCACGAAGCTAAGTTCTCAAAGTAATTTGAAGCTTGCTATATCAGGCTTTGTGGTGGTTTTGGTCACTCTTGGTCACTGAAACTTTTAAAACTCAATCCTGATTAAGAACTTTTAGAGTTAGCTCATCTTGAGCTAGCTCTTTTTCTTTTAGCATATGTGCATAAAGTTGCATTGTTGTCGCGACATCCGAGTGTCCGTCGTGTTTTGAGATATATTCAATTTCAATACTTTTTTGAAGTAAATAAGAAATATGAGTGTGACGAAGCCCGTGAAATGAAATAGCACGAATCACTTCGGTATTGAAGAGTAGATTTCGCATTTTTAATGTGACTTTACCGTTACTGCATCTTCTGGGCACTAGTTCATATTCGGAAGTTTTGTCAAAATACCAATCTACAACTGTTAAAAGAGATTCTGAAACCGCTATGTGGTGACGAGTTGATTGTGACTTCGGTTCTGTGATTCGATGGACTGCTGTTGAGTAAGTTTTGTGACTAGAATTTAATCATCTCCAAAATCATCAACATTCAGCCCTTGTATTTCACCGACAAGTAAGCCTGATTCCAGTGCGATAAGTGCCATGGTGTAGGAGTTTTTTCTATAATCTCGTCTTTGTGAGCATATAGAAAACGACATAGGCACAACATATCAGCTTCATTTAGCCATTTACGCTTCTTTTCGACCACTCGGCCAAGTGGAGTCAGGCGACTAAAGATATCACGCTTAATTATTCCTTTTTGCACATTCGAAATTAGTTAACACGTGATACATATATTAGAATGAAAACACAATAAAAAGACCTGTTTACAGGTTGTTTTTGTTTTACGAGTGATCAACGAGTGATTGGTGGTGTGAATTGAGTCCTCTTTTTGTTGAGCATGCAGGTCATTTACAGAGCGTTGAATATCACCTGATAACTCTGATGGCAGGTCAAAATAGTCGAAAACGGATTTAGCATCACAGAACATTCAGCCACATTTTTTGTGTTAGGGCAATTATTTATTTAAGTTTTCATATTGAACAGTATGTCAGATGATATAATGAAAAAAATTAAAAGAAATGAGTGGTCGACAGATGAGTTATGACACCCAACTATTGATTTCCATTCAAGAGATGCTCGCATCATTTGGAGACAAGTATCTTTTTGAAGGGGAACCAAAAATTGAAACAATTCAACGTGCTCTAAATGAATACGATGACGCTTTGGTTACAGCAATATATGAAAATGAATTATTGTGCAAAACATTTATGGCAGGAACCGGACCGGCTTCTGTATTAAAGGTCAATATGTTTTTGGATAGCCTTCGCCCCAATGATACTGATTACTGGCAAAATTCGTATACACGATACAGAAATAAAATTGGTCTGACTGCAAATTCAAAATTTATTGACGAAAATCCGGATGTTGTATTGGCTTTTCCATACAAGGATTCTTTATTGGAAGGTGGAATGACTAGAGAAGATCAGGAAAACAGCCATGAAATTTTTTATAATCAAACAATTGCTAGGGCGGAAATCGATCAACTTCTGGATTCCAAAGCATTTATGAACGTTGAAAAGGTAGTATCTGACCAAACGGATGTAACATTACCTTCAAGCTATGACAATGAAAACCTGGTGATTAAAGGAAATAATTTGTTGGTAAACAGTAGTTTGCTTCAAAAATTCAAAGGCAAGTTCAAAATGATTTATCTTGATCCGCCATACAATACAGAAAATGATGACTTTCCATATAATGACAAATTTTCTCATTCAACTTGGCTGACGTTTATGAATTCACGTTTGCGAACAGCAAAAGAGTTGCTCCGACCGGATGGAGCAATTTATGTGTCAATCGATGATAAAGAGGCGGCGTACCTAAAGGTGTTGATGGATAATGTTTTTGGGCGTGATAACTTTTTGACACAGTTCAATGTGCAAGTCAGATACGCTGAAAAGACTCTTACCGAGGCAAGAGCCTTCAACAAAGTTGTCGAGTACACACTGATGTATGCGAAGGACGCATCGAATTTTGTTCCAAATCAGCCTGTTGTTGATTATACAGATGAAAAATTTGTGTACGACATTGAGGAATTGACCGAGGGTGAGACTATAGATGTTAATGGTCAAAAAGTGACTATCTTTAAGAAGGGCGAATGGCAACTAACAAAAAAAGATCCTTCTCGTGATTTGTTAAAAGAGACTTGGATTTCAGGTTCAATTTACGCAAAAATGAGTTATGGGCAAGTGTACAAAAAGTACGTAGAGCCGCGAGTCGGAGAAGATGGCAATGGCGCGTTATATAAGATTCACGGTCGTGGTGACGATGGTCGAGGATATCGCTATTACACAAATCCTCAAAAGAAGAGCGCTACCCGTGGAAAAATGTTTTCAGGCATGCCGTTAGATCGACAAGCTGAAATAGATGCGGGATTGTCAGTAAAGAAATTACCTATCTCGAATTCTTTAGATTACGCTGCTGAATTTGGTAACATTCGTCACGAAGGTGGTGTACAACTGAACTCCGGTAAAAAACCCGAGAATTTGATTAAGGGTTTTATTGATATTGCAACTCAAGAAGGTGATTGGGTTTTGGATTTCTTTGGAGGGTCAGGGACAACGGCTGCCACCGCAATGAAGAGTGGTAGAAAGTTTGTGACTGTGGAGCAGATTACTACACAAATGCAACTGATTCGAACTCGGCTTTCTAATGTTCTTAATGGAGATGAAACAGGTATTTCAAATGATGTTGGCTGGCAGGGAGGCGGAGAGTACATCTATATGGAACTCGCCTCACAAAATTCAGTCTACTATGAACGAATTTTGAACGCCGACGATGAACGAACATTGTGGGCGGTATTTAAGGATATGGAAAATGAGGCGACTTTGAATTTTAAGCTAGAGTTGGACAAAATTGATTTGAAGAGTGCAGCCATCCAGGAGATGGGTTTGGCTGCTCAAAAAGAACTGCTAATTAACATGTTGGATTTGAATCAAATGTATCTAAATTATTCCGACGTAGACAACCATGATGTTAACAAGGTACTGAGTGAAAACGACAAGTTGTTCAATAAAAACTTCTATGGAAAGGAAGTGTAAGGATGAATCAAGAACGACTTAATTTTGATAAATGGGTAAATCAAACGGCACAAACTCTGCACAGCTTTGATTTATTTCCTTCCGAAGTTAGCCAGGATGTTACGAACTCATTGTCAAAAAAACTGTGGCCTTTTCAGGAAGCAGCATTGTTAAACCTTGAATTCATCTGGTCGAGTCAAGGCCGTAAGATGATTGAACAGCAAACCGCGTTTGATCCACGACATTTGCTATTTAATATGGCCACTGGTACTGGAAAAACATTGTTGATTGCTGCATCGATTTTGGAAGCTTACAAACTGGGGTATCAGCGAGTTTTATTTTTTGTATCGAGAAAAAACATTGTCTCAAAGACAATAGACAATCTGACTAATAATACAAGTTTGAAATATATGTTTTCTGAAGCGCCACAAATTAATGGTCAGATGATAAATTTCAAGGTTGTTGACGTATACGATGATGTAATTCCAAGTGGGGAAATCCAAATTATATTCCAGACAGTAAATGGGTTACATTCGCTAATTAATGATGTAAAAGAAAATACTATTCCATTGGACGTTTTTTCCAAAAACAAGATTTTGATGATAGCTGATGAGGCGCACCATTTGTCTGGCCAGACATTGTCAAAATCTGATAAGGAAATTGCAACTGAGAATAAACACTGGGAAGAATCGGTCAATTTAATCTTCGAAGCCGGGGAAAATCAACAACCGAATTTATTGCTTGAATTTTCAGCAACAATTGACTGGATGAATGACGATATTGCTGAAAAGTACTGGAATAAAATCTTGTTTCAGTATGATTTGCCAAAGTTTATGAATGATGGATACTCAAAAACTGTTCGAAGAATCGAGACGGGGTTAAGTGTTGAATCTACTATGTTGAACGCAGTGTTATTGTCGCAGTACCGTAAGGATTTGGCTTTTGATGAGGGGCTTCAAGTTAAGCCAGTTGTGTTGTTTAAGTCGAATAATATCGTGGAATCACAGGCGAATGTCGAGTTATTTAAGAACATGATTGAATCTTTATCGATTTCAGTTATAACAAACCATTTTAATATCCTTGAAGATGGTATTGCGGAGGATAGCATTTTGAGGCAAGTGATTGATTACTATGCCTCGAATGAAGAGAGCATCGGAAAAATAACAACCTCAATTAAGCAGGATTTTGCCCCCGCTAATATTATTGACATGAATGACGATAGGTTTGAAGCATTGAATCTGAAATTAGTGAACACTATGGACAATCCTCTCAATAAGAGACGCGTTGTATTTAACGTTGATAAGTTGAATGAGGGGTGGGATGTTTTGAACCTATTTGACATTGCAAGACTTGGGAATGTTCCTGATGTAAAAGTGCCAAAAAAGATGCCTAAACAACTAAAAAACAAAACCTATCAACAAGAGGCCCAACTGATCGGAAGAGGTGCTCGACTGTATCGATTCGACGATAATGACAAGCGAATATTTGATGGTCAAAAAAGATTAGAGCCGTTGGAACGCGTGTACTATCATACCAGTAATAAAAGTGGTTACGTAGCGTATTTGGTCGAAGCCTTACGACGAATGGGTGTCGAATCAAGTGTTGATGGGGCCGTTCATACTGAAAAAGTCATACTAAGGGATGCCTTCAAGAAAAGCAGTCTTTATCAGCATGGGTATCTGTTGGTTAATGACTTTGAGACGGTGGACTCAACGACCTACAGGACGTTGAGTGACTATGGTCTAACGAAGCCTGTGTCTGTTCAACAGGTTCAATCAATGAACGATGCTAACTTTGATGAAGCATCACAAGAGAGTGAGACGAAGTTGATTAGTTTTGATGGTTCGAAAATCTCTGATAGAATTTGGCTGAAAGCGATTCATATGAATCCACGCATGCGTTTCTCGTTTTTGAAAAGCAAAATGCATGATATAGATGGGTTGTCTGATGTGATCGTTCAAATTAAGGAGCTAAAGATTGATTTAGTTACTAATGTTGGTAATGTGGGTATACCTTCTGATGCAATGTCACAACTTGCAATTGCGAATCAGGTTGTGGATTTCGTGGCAAATACCTTATCTAAAACACGAGCTAATGTGCGTGGGCTGAAGACTCCGATGGCGAAAAATGTAAAAGAAGTATTTGCAGATTACGAAGTGGAAGTTGACGCATCAATCGGTGTTGACGAGCTTTATGATTTGGAGAGGCACAAGAAGCAACAGTATTTCTCACATACGCGGGTTGTTATGGACTCTTATGAGCATTCATTGGTTGATCGCTTTGAGCAGTACATCGAGGTGCTAAAACGGAATGGGTTTACGAATGTGTGGCTTATTCGAAATGATGAGCATTTTAATAAACTTGGCCTTGTTGATTTGGATGGTAACGGAACATTCATGCCTGATTTTGTGCTTTATTTCGAAAAAAAACAAGATACGGGAGTTGCGTCTTACGAGATGTTTCTTGAACCCAAAGGTGAATATTTAGCAGATCATGATAGGTGGAAAGAAAAACTACTTGAGTTGTTCAGGGATGATGAAGAAATTCATTCGTTGTTTGATGCTTTCGAGGAAGGTGGAATAAAAGTGAGCGGAACTAAGTTTTATTCACCAAATGATGCTGCCTCAATCAGGCAGATGGAGAGTGATTTAAAAGCTTTCACGGAACATTAAACAGGTATGCTAGATGTGCCCGAAATAACTGGAAAAAAACGAAAAACGGGATTTATACGGTCTATCACTGAGGTGATGGGCCTTTTTCTTCTGACGTGGCATTTTTAAACGGACTATCACAGCCAAAGGGAGTTGAATTTTGACTGTTGGGGAAGTGGTAGCCAATGCGTACAAATAAAGGTATATTATTAATACCGAATTAAAATATGATGGAGGCGACCATGGCGGCATCACTGACTAAAATGTATGCGGAAATAGAAACGTCAATTCAATTTATTTCAAGTCTGGTCCAAAACACTCAGACAGAGAAGCTTAGTCTAATAGAGGCAAGAACGTTTCTTAAGAGCGAAATGGCTGCACAAAAGGCGATGGAAAATGATGCATCACCAGAGTTTCAATTTTCAGAAGTCTTTAAGCAGATTTTAAATGCAATGGATCAAGCTGTTAAAGAATTTTCAGAAGTTGATGATAACGGTACGAATTTTTCAAACCTGCTGAGCAAGGCGATTGGACAAACAACTGTAAAATTCGCGATCAATTCTCAGAATTATAATCAACGGTGGATTGGAATAACGTTTGACTTCGTCTCAACGACTTGGGCACAGTACGAATATTATCGTTCAGGATATTTATATTACAAAGGCCAAGAATCGACTGGGGAGTTTATCGATTTTCTAAAAATTGTGCAAACTCCACAAAATATTTTTGCCTCAAATCTTCTTGCTTCGGAGAATTACAGACTGGCCGGAATTACTTATTTGGGGATGTTGTTGAAGGAACGCTCTCTTAAGCCAACCGGCTTATCTGCTACAAAAGAAAAGCAGATGCGTGAGATTGCAAGCAACATTGGAATAAGTATGTCTGCGACTCAGGAAGAATTTAGCTCCTTTGTTGATGCAAAGGAACAGGAGTTTATTGATAAGTATGATGTACGGTTAAGTGAATTTGAAGAGCGGTTCGATACCATTGAAAAATCAGTTGTACGGGAACTTGGAGATAAAGAGAAAACATTCAAACAATTACAAAACACATACCGTCAGGATTTATCTTTTGAAGCACCAATTAAGCATTGGGAAGAGCAGGCGAAGAAGCGAGCGAGTCTTGCTGTACTGTGGTCTGTTTTTGCGGCTTTAGTGACTTTGGTGACAATTATGCTTTCATCATGGTTCATTGATAAGTTGTTTCTTACGGAACACCAGGTAACACCGACAATTCCTCAATATTTTGTTCCGATCGCGTTTATTTCAATCCTGCTTTATGTAGTTAGACAGTTTGTAGTAATCGCCGTTTCCAGTTGGCACATGTCGTCGGAGTACTCTCAGAAAGCTGCGTTGACGACTTATTTTATTTCGATGATGAAGGAAGGCCATATGTCAGAAGCTGAAAAGCAGCTGATTTTGCCGGAGTTATTTGCTAAAATTGACACAGGATTAAACAAGTATCAGGATAACGGGCTAGACGTTAGTCAATTGATATCCCTGGTTACAAAGAAGTAAACCGACATTTATGAAGCTTGAAAAATCATAATAATATCCGGGTATAGAAAAACTGTTGAAGTTTTTAGTTTCAACAGGTGATATATTCTTCGGAATTGAATGGTTAAGTGCTTATCACTGGTGTGTTAGGCGCTTTTCTCATGGCTTGAATTTCACTCGTTGATTTGCAACATATATCGCAGGAATCTCTTGAATGATTTTCTGATGTGAACTTTACAACTGTGTTGTCCAGTGTGACATACTTCGAAAGTACCGTAGATAGGAATAATTACCTATGAACTGAAAAAAGTACAATGTCATCTGAGTCGGGATGCAGCAATGAAATAGTTGCCGGCCGTGTAATCAAGTGACATTCGCGCATGCACTCAATTCCCTGATTCAGCATGTATGTTTCAGGGGTAGTTCGTTCGTAGTGACGTTGGAAAATCAAAAGGTTCTTATTGTGATCGATTTTTCGAATTGCAGACAGAAAATCTGGATGTGTTACTAACAAGGTTACCGATGAATCCGATGAGATACCGACGTGTGCATGGATGCCTAATCGGGCGTAAACAATGTTGAAAATCAACTCGACATTTAGCATGAGTGGATTAACCTTTCTATATAAAATGTAACAGTAGGGCCATTAGATATGTACTCCCCACGTATAGAAGTATTTGGATAAATTTCCGAAACGTGAATAGAACATCATCGGTGAAATTTGAGTAAATACTGGGGGACCATTTTGGGACTAGTCAAAATTTCGAGTAGTTCCTCAAAATATCAAACTTTATTAAATAAGGCTTTTGAAACATACTGAACTGTTCTGAAAATTATTCATCAAAGTTCTCAAAGTAATTTGAGACGAAGTTTCGGACTTCTTAAAAGAGCTGTTCCCATTAGGGTTCAGCTCTTTTTTCATATCATTATTTTTGGTATTTTGGTCACGCATTGGTCACTGGAAAAACCGAACTAAATAATTTAGTTGCATCTTAGTCCATAAATCACTAAAATGCATATCATAGTATCAAATAGATTGATATAGAAAGAAGATGACATTAAATGACCGTTAGTATATGGGTGTGGTTAGCCTTTTTTGCCTTTATTATTGTGATGTTAGCCCTGGATTTGGGGTTGTTTAATAAAGGAAATCACACGCCCAGTTTTAAAAAATCATTACGCATGACCGGCATATGGATTTTGCTGGCTTTTATATTTGCAGCAGGCCTCTGGTATTTTGCTGGTAGTGAACCGGCCGTTGATTTTATAACGGGGTATCTATTGGAAGAATCCCTTAGCATTGATAATTTATTTATTTTTGTGCTGGTATTTAGTTTCTTTAACATTGCGCCTAAGTATCAACACCGTGTCCTATTCTGGGGTGTCTTTGGCGCTTTGATCATGCGGGTTATCTTTATCCTGGGTGGTGCGGCTTTGTTGCACCGTTTTGAGTGGCTGATGTATCTATTTGGTATCTTTTTAATATACACGGGTGCCAAAATGCTAGTTGATAAGCAAGGTGATCAGGACTTAGCGCGCAATCCGATTTTGGTGACTCTGAAAAAGTGGTTGCCAATTAAAGAAACGGTAACCGAGCCGCATTTTTTGGTGCGCGAACACGGGAAGACATATGCCACAAAATTTTTACTGGCATTAATTTTTATTGAGGCTTCTGATTTATTATTTGCGGTGGATTCAATTCCAGCAGTACTAGCAGTTACGCAGGATACTTTCATTGTCGTGACATCAAATATTTTTGCCATCTTAGGTTTGCGGTCAATTTATTTTGTCTTATCTAAAATTTTGCCAATGTTCCGCTTTATTAAATATGCGTTGGCAATCATCTTAGCCTTTATTGGACTTAAGATGATCCTGAATGAATTAGGAGAAGCATTGGATTGGCACTGGTCAATTTCTAATTTGACCTCGTTATTAGTGATTGTCAGCTTGTTAATTATTTCAGTTATTATGTCGATGTTGGTGCCGAAACATAAAGAATAGTTAAAAAATGGTCTGGAAACAGACCATTTTTTTGTGGTAAGTTACAATAATGTTACATTACTTAGATATAAATGCTAGGCAACAAAAGGAGGATTAGATGGTTAAGCAAATTAAAACGGGTAATTCAGCCCCGTTGGTCAAAGCCGTATTTTGGATTATTGTGGCAGTTGTGTTGATTGTCTTAGGTGGCTTTAAGTTTTTTGATCGGGTTGATAATGGAAACGTGGGGATTCGTTATGCCATTTCTGGTGGGGTGCGTGATAAGGCGTTATCACAAGGAATTCACTTTGTCGGCTTAGATTATGTCACTCAATACCCAATTAAGACGCAATCAATTCGTCAATCAGTTGCAGTGGCAACTGGTGACGGTAAAAAAACTGATGTTGAAGTTTCTTACTCATACCACGTTGATCCATCACAAGCCGTTGGCATCTATAAGAAGTTTGGGTCAGCTGACATTCATGCCATTGAAACAGGCTGGTTAGCGCAGATGTTACAAAAGGCATCCCGTGAAGCGATGGCTAAGTTTACCTTGCTTGAAGTCGTTGGAACTGATTCAACTAAGGCCCAAGCACAAATTTTGAAGAATTTCCAAAAGTCAACGGAACCATATGGCTTTGTGGTTGAAGATCTATCATTTGGAACACCCTCAATTGATGAACAAACCCAAAAGTCAATTGATGATATTATCAAGGCTGGTCAAGATAATAAGAAGGCTGAATTAGAAGCAAAGACTAAAGAAACGCAAGCTAAGGCTGATGCAGACGCTAAGATTACGGCTGCTGATGCGGAAGCCGAAGCTAATAACAAGATTAATGCATCAATTAATGACCAAACCATTGCCTACATGGAAGCCCAAGCCCGATTGAAGCATGGTTGGGTAACCGTCCAAACGAATGATGCGATGGTTGATGCAACAGGTAATAATTAAGCATGGGATTTTATATTTTTAAAATTATCTTGGTTATTGCGATTATTACGGCAATTTATCAAGGTTATAAAGCATACAAGGCTTATAAAAATAACAAATAACAATAAAAACGTTCGAAATGTCATCATGGCATTCCGAACGTTTTTTATGACCAAATCGTGGTGCTATCATTAAAATTTGTTAACGTCATGCCGTTGTCAGTTAGTTGCCATTTGGTGACCGAACCGTTATCAGGTTCAATCCCTGGATAAGCATTGTTGCCAAACCGTGCAATTAAATTAACTAATAGAACGCCGTGGACAACGAGCAACACATTATCACCATCTTGGTGATGGGCTAAAATATCAGCCAGGCCTTGTTCAATCCGTGCCCAAAAAGTTTCGGCATTTTCAGCATCCCCCGTTGGATCAGCAGTGTGAACTAAATCCATCATAGCATCTCCGCCAAGTTCAGTGAGTAGCGTCATGTAGGGTGTCACTGGGCGCTGGAGATGGGCGGCTAAAGCTAGCTCGGCATCCTGCACCAATAGTCCATCAAAAGAACCAAAAAATTGTTCACGAAAGTTTGGTTTAGCAGTGACAGTTGTCACAGCTGGCGCTTGGTTAGCTGTAAGGATGAATTGGGCCGTTTGTTCAGCACGTGCCATATCAGATGAATAAGCACCTGCAAAAGGCACCTGCGCTAAGCGATGACCAGCTGCGTTTGCATCAGCTAATCCCTTTTCAGTTAGTGGTGCATTCGTCCAACCTTGCATGCGTTGATATTTATTGAGATAGGTTTGACCATGGCGCACCATGAAAACGTTAATTGCCATAAAATAATAATTCCCCTCTGAATTAATGTCTTAAGTGTAGCAAAAAATCAACGAGATTAGTATTTAGCTAGACCAATTTTTACGGTATACTTAGAAGGGTTGAATAGGTAACTATTGTGAAAAAATACATACTAAATACAAGTAAAGGATGGCTAAACGATGGCTTTATACAAAGTAGGAACAATCGTTAACACACACGGAATTCGTGGTGAAGTACGTGTAATTGCAACCACTGACTTCCCAGAAGAACGTTTTAAGAAGGGGAACAAGTTGGTGATTGATGGTAAGAACCCTGTTGAGGTGACCATTGCGACTGTTCGTAATCACAAGCAATTCGTCTTATTAAGTTTTAAAGATCTTCAAAATATTAATTTAGTTGAACAATTCAAAACCCATGATTTGATGGTGCCAGAAGAAGATTTGCAGGACTTGGACGAAGATGAATTCTACTATCATGAAATTGTTGGTTTGGAAGTCATTGATAATGCATCAGGGCGTGTTTTGGGTAAGGTTACAGAAATTATGGAATTACCTGCTAACGATGTTTGGGTTGTGAAAGCGAAGGGACAAGATGATTTGTTCATTCCATACATTAGCAATGTTGTGACTGAAATCGACCTAGATGCTGGTGTTGCTAAGGTTGATATGCTAGAGGAAATTTAATGATGCGGATTGATGTCTTAAGTTTATTTCCTAACATGTTTACGCCTATGCGAGAATCAATTATTGGTAAAACAGTTGAACGTGGGTTAGTAGATTTTAATGTCACTGATTTTCGTGATTTTACTGATAATAAGCACAATAAGGTTGATGATGAAATTTATGGTGGCGGTCAGGGGATGTTGTTAATGCCCCAACCAATTTTTGACGCAATGGATACGATTGAACAAGCTGCTGGATCAAAGGGACGCGTTATTTTGATGGACCCAGCGGGTAAAACTTTTAATCAAGCCATGGCGGAAGAATTGGCGCACGAAGAACATCTAACGTTTATTGCTGGTCATTATGAAGGTTATGATGAACGCATTCGTGAATTGGTAACAGATGAAATTTCATTAGGTGACTTTGTGTTAACTGGTGGTGAACTAGGGGCGATGGTCGTCATTGATGCGACCGTGCGTTTGCTTGATGAGGCCTTAGGCGATGAAATGTCTGCTGTGGATGATTCATTCTCAACGGGGCTCTTAGAATACCCACAGTACACACGACCGGCTGATTTCCGGGGGATGAAGGTACCAGATGTCCTGACATCAGGACACCACGCCAATATTGCCAAGTGGAAGAAGAAAGAGGCGCTGCGTCGCACTTACTTACGGCGACCAGATTTATTAGTTGATTATGATTTTACCAAAGAAGAACGGCAACTATTAGCAGAAGTTAAAGCTGAAGAAGCTGAACAAAACTAAATACTTGTTAAATAGCACTGGAAATGATATTATTATTTCCGGTGCTTTTTAGTACCAAAAAATAAAACCGGTAATCCGCTGGCCGAGTGGTGCAATGATTATCGACGAGGAGATTTAATTATGCGTCAAAACGCTTTGCTAGAAAAGTTAGTTGCTGATCAACTACGTACGGACATTCCTGAATTCCGTGCTGGTGACTCAGTTCGTGTCCACGCTCGAATCGTTGAAGGTTCACGTGAACGTGTGCAATTGTTCGAAGGTGTTGTTATCAAGCGTAAGGGTGCTGGTATCCAAGCTACTTACACTGTTCGTAAGATTTCTAACGGTGTTGGTGTGGAACGTACTTTCCCACTACACTCACCACGTGTTGACAAGATCGAAGTGACTCGTCACGGTCGTGTACGTCGCGCTAAGTTGTACTACTTGCGTGCATTGCACGGTAAGGCTGCTCGTATCCGCGAAGCACGCCGTGCCTAATGACATTTCGTCATTAAGCTTTAAGAAGGTTGATTCTATTATTGAATCAACCTTTTTTTTATGAGAAATTCTATTTTTGTTCGGGAAAAGGTGGTTTTTATTAGGTTTATTTAAGAAATAAATGGTGTTTTCCGAAAAATGGTGTAAACTAGTAACAGTATGATTGTGAAAGTTAGAGGATTTGGACGATGGTTGTCAAACAAACCAAAAAAGAGAAGAAAAATATTGGCTTAGGCTGGCGAATTTTAATAGGCTTAGTGGTCGGAATTGTTTTGGGGGTTATTTTCTACCAAAATAAGCCCGCGATTACGGCCATGCAAAACATTGGGACCATGTTTATTGGCTTAATCCAAATGGTCGTGTTGCCCATTGTGTTAACGAGTCTAACGGCAGGAATTGCCAAAATGGGCGATATGCACAAATTAGGGCGTATTGGCGGTAAAACATTAATTTATTTTGAGTTACTATCAACCGTGGCCATTATTATTGGTCTAATTGCCGGCAATATTTTCCAACCAGGGGCGCATGTTAATATTCACCACCTCCAAGCGTCAAACATTAGTTCATATCTAGCAACTGCTAAGGCAGCTGGTGATGGCGGTGTTTGGGCAACGATTATGGATATTATTCCAACAAATATTTTCGGGTCATTAGCAAATAATAAGATGTTGCAAGTCATTCTATTTTCAGTTTTCTTTGGCTTGGGAACGGCAGCCATTGGGACAAAAGGTAAAATTGTTATTGATTTGCTTGATGCCGTTGCTGACGTGATGTTTAAGATAACTAACTGGGTCATGCAACTTGCACCAATTGGTGTGGGGGCTTTGATCGGTGCCACAGTTGCGCAAATGGGAATTAGCTCATTGGGCGCCCTCGGCTACTTCATTATTATTGCTTATGGTACGATGATTTTCTTTGTGCTAGTTATCTTGGGCTTAGTTTTGCGTTTCTTTGGCGTCAATGTTTGGCAATTGATTAAGGTGCTAAAGGAAGAATTAATCTTGGCCTTTACAACTGCTTCATCTGAAGCAACGCTGCCACGTATTGTATCAAAGATGGAAAAATTTGGTGTTAACCAAGGAATTGTTTCCTTTGTTGTTCCAACCGGATATACATTTAACTTGGATGGATCAGCTATCTATCAAGCATTAGGCGCTATTTTCCTAGCGCAAGCGTATGGCATTCATTTGTCAATCACGAGTCAATTAACATTATTATTGGTTTTGATGGTGACATCAAAGGGGATGGCTGGTGTGCCAGGGGCTTCATTCGTTGTCTTATTGGCAACCGTCTCAACCATTGGTGTGCCAGTAGAAGGCTTGGCTTTCATTGCGGGGATTGATCGTTTGGTTGACATGGGTCGAACAGCTGTTAATGTGGTTGGAAATTCAGCTGCATCAATTGTGATTGCGAAATCAGAACACGATTTTGATGAGGAAAAGAGCTTGCGTTATCAAGCCGCTTTAAATGACTAAGCATTAAATAATCACTGCGATTTTGGTTTCTGAAATCGTAGTGATTTTTTTATAACATCAGTTAAAGTAAGCTGAACAAAAGCGTAAGAAACCTAACATTGTAGTAGCAACGGGCTGTAATGTGTGTGATAATATAGTGATTAAATATACATACAAGGAGGCAGCGCTTGTGACATTAGCACGGACACGTGAGTATGGCTTAAAGGCAATTGTCTTTGTGATATCAGCAGTATTAGTGGCAATCGCCATGAATAATTTCTTTATCCCGAATAACATTTTTTCCGGGGGCTTTAATGGAATTGCCCAGTTGCTGAATCTCTTTTTTGAAGCCGTATTTGGTATTCATATTGAAGTTGGAGCTATTATTATGGTTGCCAATATCATTATTGCCATAGCGGGTTGGTTTTATGCAGGGCGTGAGTTTACGATTCTTTCATTCTTAAACAATTTCTTTGCATCATTTATGTTAATTATTTTGCCAAAGCAAACGCTGGTTGCGCATGAACCGATTTTGGCGGGATTATTTGGTGGGTTATTGTTAGGGGTAGCGATTGGGATTACCTTTAAAATGGGCTTCTCAACTGGTGGTATGGATATTGTCGCCATGATTGTGCAAAAAACAACGGGAAAGTCAATTGGCTTTATTAACCTATTTATTAATGGGTTTATTGTTGTGATTGCGGGCGCGTTTATTGGCTGGCAAAATGCAATGTATACAATCATTGGTATTTATGCAACCTCAGTCGCGGTTGATTCGATTCATACGCGTCATCAAAAGTTAACAGCTTTTATTGTGACGCGCCGGGCTGATGAAGTCACGAAAGCCTTACAAGAAGACTTAATTCGTGGTATCACGATTTTGCCATCAGTTGGGGCGTACACACATGAACCTAATACGACATTAATGATGGTGCTATCTCGTTACGAGTTAACGGAGATGGAGCGGTTAACAAAATCAGTTGACCCCGATGCCTTCATTAACATTGTGAATACGGTTAATGTTTCCAATAATTTCTGGAATGAAGATTTGCAAACACAAATTCGCCGCGAACGTAAAGCAGCGCAAGCACAAATCACCGAAGCTTTGAATATTGAAGCGGAAGTCGATAAAATGAAACAACAATAGTAAGCAGTGATGTGAGAGGGAAAGCAAATGCCATTTGTCCATGTTGAATTAGTTGAAGGTCGTTCAAACGAGCAGTTACAAGCTATGATGGCTGATATTACAACGGCAATCGAAAAAAATACTGGTGCACCACGTGAAGCAATCAAAGTGATTGTAAATGAAATGCGTGCCGATCGTTTTATGGATGGTGGTATTTTGCGTTCTGAAAAGTAATTGCGTACAATAAGAGAGGTGGTATTTCATACCACTTCTCTTTTTTTGCATATTGTTGGGAATATGTTAAATATCAAAAAATAATTAGGAGCTATAATTATGACAGAGCAATACATTATGGCCTTAGATCAAGGAACAACTAGCACACGTGCGATGTTATTTAATGACCAAGGACAAGCTGTAGCAACCGCCCAAAAAGAACTACCCCAAATTTTTAATCATCCTGGTTGGGTTGAACATGATGCCCAAGTTATTTGGGATGATGCCCGGCAGGTGATGGCTGAAGTGGTGATTAAAGCTAATATTGCACCATACAAAGTGGCTGGTATTGGGTTAACAAACCAACGTGAAACGACTGTTATTTGGGACCGCTATACCGGTGAACCAATTGCGCCAGCAGTAGTGTGGCAATCTAAACAAAGTGATGACATCGCTGAAGAATTAAAGGCGGCGGGACTCACCGATTACATCTATCAAAAAACCGGTTTATGGGTTGATGCCTACTTTTCAGCGACGAAAATTATGTGGCTCCTTGATAATGTACCAGGAGCTCGTGCACGGGCGGAGCGTGGTGAATTACTATTTGGAACGATTGATACCTGGTTGCTATATAAGTTAACTAATGGTGCCGTACACGCCACAGATTATTCTAATGCCTCACGAACAATGCTATTCAACATTCATACCCTAACGTGGGATGCTGACTTGCTAGCCAAGTTTAATATCCCAGCAAGTTTATTACCAGAAGTTAAGGATTCTTCAGGCTTATTTGGTTATACCGCGGATTATGCTTTCTTCGGTATTCAAGTACCAATTGCTGGGATTGCTGGTGATCAACAGGCAGCACTGTTTGGGCACCAAGCTTTCCAGCCTGGTGAAGTTAAAAATACATTTGGGACCGGTTCATTTATTGTGATGAATACTGGGCAAAATATTGCGACCTCAGAGCACGGTTTATTAACAACCATCGGGTACAGTATCGATGGTCAAGTGACATATGCTTTAGAAGGGTCAGTATTTATTGCGGGTGCGGCAATTCAATGGTTGCGTGATGGCTTGGAATTAATTAAAAGTGCCAAAGAAACGGCAGCATTAGCAACATTAGCACGTGAACAGCATCCCGAACCAATTTATTTGGTACCTGCGTTTGCTGGTTTGGGGGCACCGTACTGGGATCAAAATGCGCGTGGAGCCATGTTTGGGTTAACCCGTGCTTCAAGTAAGGGGGACCTGGTACGGGCAACGTTGGAATCATTAGCGTATCAAACTCGGGATGTATTGGATGCAATGATTAAAGATACGGGCTTAACAATGGCTAATTTAGTCATTGATGGTGGTGCAGCAGCCAATGATTACTTACAAGCCTTTCAAGCTAATTTGATTAACACACCTGTTCGTCGACCAGCGCAATTAGAAACGACGGCCCTCGGGGCAGCCTATTTAGCTGGATTAGGGGTTGGATTCTGGTCTGATTTAGATCATTTACCAAAGCCAGAGGCTATGGAATTAGTGATGCCAGAAGCAAATCAACAACAGGCCATGCAAAGTGCTTATGCTGGTTGGCAAAAAGCGGTGGCGGCAACGCGTTATTTTGCTGCCCAACAGGAAAAATAATGGCGTTTAATGTTAATTTCTTGTAACAAAACACGTTGTTTTATGTCATTAAAAAGAAATAATCTGATTAAAAAACCACCTTTTAGGTGTTACACATTGTGGCGAAACATGTTTTTAATTGTGTCATATCAATAAACTTGCCTGTGACAGGTTTTTATTCAAAAAAATGAAAAGCGTCGTTATACAGCGATTTTCAGAGTAATCGATGCGGCGGATGCTATTTAGCAATCACTGTTTTTTCAAGGCAGATGCTGTATTATGTAGTAGTTAGGTAATTTAACATTTTCTTAAGTTTTTATGTAATTATGGATGTGGCATCCAGGATTCATTGAAAGGAGTTGTCTTTATGGGACAGAAACCAACGAAAGCTATCGTTGCCGGGGTTGCTGGCGCAATTGGAGTGGTAGCAACTGCCCAATCACCAGTTGCCCAATCAGCGGTAAACCAATTAACGCAGTTAACAACTGATACGCAACACGTACAAAAGGTAGCAAACGAAAAATCTGTAACAACAACTAAATCAACACAAACAGCTGATAATCAAGGAATCATTAAGAAATCAGATGTTATTCGCGCGCACCAAGTGGCAGCAGCGAAAGATTTGACGTTAGTTACCGATGACCAAGTAAATAATGTGCCAGCAGCATCGGCAGAAAAACAAAATTCAGCTCAACCGGTACAGGCGGTTTATCAAGTTAACACACCAGCGCCTGAAAAGCTAACCGCAACGCCAGCGCAACAAGCGGTCTTATCTGAGGCAGATTTAACAACATCTAAGGCGGCGGATACGTTTACGTACACGATTAAAGATGGTGATACGTTGGGGCAATTAGCTGCCGAGTATGGTACAACTGTGGAGGCATTGAGAGCCGTTAATCCGGATGTAAATGTTACGATGCTCCAAGTTGGCCAACAAATTGAAACGCCAAAACAATTTACTGATCCAGATACAACAGTGGCAAATACGGTTGACCAAGTAAATAATGTTACTGAAGCAGATTCAGCGCCAGTAGTTAGTCAAGTAGATGCACTAGCAGCCGTAGCATCAGTTGATGAAACGGCAGTAGCGTCTACCGCGGCGATGGCTAAAGTAGTAACGCCAACTGTCGAAACGGATGATACGACTACAGGTGTGGCAACTGCATCGTTAACAGCCGCAGCGGCACCAGTAAGTGATGCAACACCAGTAACAGAAGTTGCGTCATCAGCAGCCGCAGCGGCACCAGTAAGTGATGCAACACCAGTAACAGAAGTTGCGTCATCAGCAGCCGCAGCGGTACCAGTAAGTGATGCAACGCCAGTAACAGAAGTTGCGTCATCAGCAGCCACAGAGGCGCCAGTGAGTGAAGCAGCACCAGTAACAAATGTTGCATCATCAGCTGCGCCAACAGCCAATCCTGTAACAAGTGTAGCAACATCATTGGCTGATTCTGCTGCGGCTGAACCAACAACAGCCCCCACCAATGTGACGGCACCAACAAGTACTTTAACTAGTGCCCAACGCTCAGCCATCGTTAGTGCGGCCGTTAATTTTGCGGGACAAGATATTCCGTATGTATGGGGTGGGAAAACACCTGCTGGCTTTGATTGTTCTGGTTTAGCAGCTTGGGTTTACCAAGAAGCGGGGGTTAGTTTACCATCGTACACCATTGCCGAAGAAGCATACGTTGGCACGACGGATGTGCATACGAAAGCTGAAGCAATGGCCACAGCACAACCCGGAGATTTATTGTTCTGGGGTGGCCACGGATCAACTTGGCACGTGGCGATTTATATCGGTGGTGGACAGTATGTTGCAGCACCAGAGCCAGGAATGAACGTGCATATTGAGACAATTGATGAAACGAACTTTATGCCAGACTTTGTTGGATCATATAATGTTTAAATAAAATAGGACCCACGCTTCTAAGTTAGAATGCGGTGGGTCCTATTTTTATATTACGGTTTATTTAACAGTTGCATCTAATTCAACTAAACGTGCATCAATAATATCTAGTACGGCTTGACGATTTGCTTCGTCTTCTAAATCAAACTTTTGCAAATCAATTTTAATTTTAGGTGAGGCATCGTATTCTTCATACCATTTCTGGTAGGCGCTCCACATCTTGAAGTAATAACTACGTAATTCGTCGTTATCTTCAAATTGCTCATAATCACGTCCACGCTTTTTGATTCGGTATAGAATCGTATCAAAATCTGCGTCAGCAAAGACCATTAAATCAGGACGGCCTTTTTGCATGGTTTGAATTTCTGCCATCATATTATTAAGTAGCGTCATGTAGACGTCTAATTCTGCATCAGAAATGTTCCCCTCACGATGGTTCTCTTGTGTAAAGAGAGCGTCTTCGTAAATTGAGCGATCAAGGACATTGTTGTCGTCGGTCAAAGCTTTCTTAATCATTGCAAAGCGCTTATTTAAGAAGTAGATTTGCAATAAGAAGCCGTATTGTTTTGGATCAGCATAGTAAAGCGGCAAAACGGGGTTTTCTCCTACGGGCTCAAAAAAAGCTTCGGTCCCCAAATGTGTTGCAATTAAATCCGTTAATGTTGTCTTACCGACACCAATCATACCTGCCGTGATAATCACCATGGTAGTCCTTCTTCCTTTAGAATTTTGTTTTAAATCGTGTCATCAGATTAATTGATAATCTGAATTGCCGTTAACTATCTTAGCCAATATCTGAATTTAATTCAACGGCTTGACAAAATAAAAACGAATGCCTTGGCGTCAAATGACGCATCAGATAGGCATTCGTTTAATATTTAAAGAAATATATCTATTTAATGACGAATTGTAATGAACGCTTAGGCCTTCTTTTGAGCAGCCAAAGCATCACGGATTTCTTGCAAAACAACCAATTCTGTCTCAACAACAATTTCTTCTTCAGTTTCTTGGTTCTTGCTAGTCAATGATTGGGCCTTACGGATACCCTTAATCATCAAGAAGACGGCAAAACTAGTTAACAAGAAAGTAATAACGGTTCCAATAAAGGCCCCAATCTTGATGTCGGCTGAGCCAAGGTGCCAAACAATGTTTGAGAATGAGACAGATCCAGTTACAATTCCCACGATTGGCATAATCAAATCATCGACAACAGACTTAACAACGGTTTGGAAGGCAGCACCCATAATAAAGGCGATGGCCAAGTCCAAGACATTTCCGCGCATAATAAAATCACGGAATTCATTCATAAAACTACGCATAATAATTTCTCCCATTACTCATAATATATGTTAATTATAAGTAAGAGGGTAGTGTGTTGACAAGTATCTAAGACGAAAAGGAATATTTATATTAAGGTTGAGTATTTGGACTAACTGTTCATATGAATTATTGATAAAATGTAATTTAAACTGTTTGGGGGATAAATAGACATGACGTATAAGATGCTAGTATCAGATTTAGATGAAACGTTATTGAATGATGATGGGACGATACATGAAAATAATGTGGCCGCTATTCGAGCTGCCGTTGCACAAGGGTTTAAGTTTGTGCCGAATACTGGGCGTTCATTTAAGTCAGTGCAAGAATTACTACAAACACTAGGTTTATATAATCAGGCAGGACAGTATGTGATTTCTTATAACGGGGCAGCGATTGTTGAGAATAAAGATAATCAGGTGTTGATGACGCGGGGAATGGATCGTCAATTGGCTGAAGCAATTTTTAGTGCTGGCCTTGTGAATGATGCTGTTGACGTGCATGTCTACACTGTTGATACGCTGTTTATCTATAATATTTCACCGACTGACGCACAATATATGGCTGATCGACATGTGCCTTACCAGTTAATGTCGGATGCTAGTTTAGCTTATTTAGAGCATGAACAACCAGTTATGAAAGTAATTTTTGAGCATCCAGATCAAGCTGTTCGTGATCAAATTCGATCTGCAGTATTAGCAGCTGTCGGTGAAGAGGCGGTGGAGGCAACTTTCTCATCAAACCGATACGTTGAATTTAATAAAAAAGGTGTTGATAAAGGTACCGCAAGTTTATTATTAGGCGAAAAACTAGGCATCAAACGCGAAGAAATTATTGCGGCAGGTGATAACAATAATGATTTGAAGATGCTCAAAGCAGTTGGTCTGGGCGTTAGTGTGGCTAATGGGATTCCAGCTGTGCAAGCAGCAGCTGATGTGATTACACAACGCACCAACAACGAAGGCGCTATTGCAGAAATTTTGGCAACCTATGTTTTAAAGGATTAATTTATCTATGAAGACCATTAGTCAACTGTTAACGAGTGTTATTATTTTAATTGTCTTTATTAGCTTGGCTTATGTTGCGCCACAATGGCCCTTGTGGATTACCATCGTCGTGTTTACGCTCGTTTTGGTTATCGCTACTGCTATCATGACTGGGATAACCCTGGCACTGACAAAAAGAGAACATCGAAACGAGGAATAGCATGCTCAAAGGACATTACCGTAACTTATTTACTGGAATTATCTTAATAATTGTTGGCATTATACTAGATTTTGCCATCCAATTAGCAGGAACATTAGCCAATGAAACGATTGCAAAGGCCATCAATGTGTCACGGAATCATTGGCTTCCTGTGATGGGCATGTGTCTTACGATTGCTTTGTTACTTGTTGTAACGGTAACAATATTGGTCCATGCGATTCGTAAACAAGCACCTAAACTTGGCTTGCATCCAATTAAGGCTGAAAAATTAACCTGGGTGTTTAAGGGGTACGGGTTAATTTTGTTGTCCGGAATGGTGACTATTTTATTGCAGACGTTAATCACTGGTAGTCGAGAAACTGCTAATAATCAGCAAGCTTTAGAAGATATGGCAAATGCAGGTGGCGCTTCATTATTATTTGTGGTTGTGCTAGCAGTGATTGTTGCACCAATTGTTGAAGAACTGATTTTTCGAGGTGTGATTCTTAATTTCTTTTTTAAGCAAGGACCATGGTGGTTAAATATTGTTATTTCTGGGGTACTATTTGGTTATTTTCACGTTTACCAAGATTTCCAAATATTTGCCCTATTACAATATTCATTAATGGGGCTATCCCTTGCGATAGTGTATAAAAAAACAAAACAAATTCAATACGCAATGCTCACTCATATGTTAAATAATAGTGTTGCTGCTGTCGCATTGGTAACGATGGCGTTACATCATTAAAAGGATAAACGACTTATTGGGATGACCAATGGGTCGTTTATTTGTATGGCGCAGATAAGCAAAGTTTGGTGCCCTCATTTTATGGGAGACCTCGTATAATTAACATGAAACAGGGATAGGGTAACGAATGGTTTGCTGAAAATAGGGAGGGGGATTATGACAACTTATTTACATGTAACTTTTGGTTCTCAAGCAGTCTTACAAGATATCCAGCATCATCACTCAGAGCGGGGATTACTGCTGACTGTTGATGCAGCGGATAAGGATCGCTATCAGTTATTAGATTTAACCAATGCACAGCAGTCGGTGTTTGCGATGCCGACTACTTATGCAGTACTAGCTAGTTTTCATGCGACGTTAGACATCCGTGGGTGGCTTAATTTTGATTTAATGACATTACCTGATTTGCAGCGTGATAATTTTATGAAGCGTTTTAGGGCAGACGCCGATTTGCAACGGGCCAACGGCCTAATTAATGCTTATTTATTGCAACGGACTGATAATTTGCAGCAAGTAGCAGTTTTAACTACTTGGCAAACCGAATGGGATTGGCAACGTTGGCATTCATCACCTTCATATTTATTAAATAATTATGAAAAAGATGCCGTGCAATACAGCTTCTTGCATAAACAATATCGCTTTGCTGCTTTTATGAAGTAAGTAAAAAAGGACCAACACCTGACAGAAAATCTCGTCGTGTGTTGGTCCTTTTGATTAATATTGTGAATTTGAAGCACTAAAGACAATGGCTAGCACAATAAATCCAATATAAAGTAAGAAGAAAATTAATCCGATTAAGAATTGTACGAATCCAGCCCGACTCCATGTGGCCTGGACAGCCTTAAATGTAGCGACGTCTTGATAGTCTCCTTTGCGCCAAGCCCATTCGTTACCCTTGAAACCAACGACAAAAATCCAAACAATATTAAAGATGGGAATTAGCATTAATAACGGTAGGTAGGTTTTATTACCAATCCCCCAAAAAATGTTATACATAAAAGCGCCCCAATTCCATCCTTTAACTTCATCGGGAACATACTTATTTGATGTGTCCATAATCTACTCCTTTACAAGCTAATTAACCTAAAAAATAACAATAATTATTGTAATCATATTATGAGGGAATTTGAAAAGCAATTGATTGGTTTGAGAATCCGAACATTATCAGGTGTATTTTCCCGTCACGCAAGTATTTATTTATGTGAATGATTTAAAAATCAATATAATCAGATTAGGTGATGACTGCTTGGCAAGGAAATATAATGGTCAGCATAAATGCAACTTGTATGGGTTGGCCTTGTATAAAATATAGATGTTATATAATATTCTCACAAAAATTTAATTTTAGTGCCAATAAAAGGATTGTGAAGATGTTTACTTATCAGGATAAAATTAAAAAAGTTTAAATTAGGGGGTTACAAATTCGTAAATGCCCGACTATAATGATAGCCATAGGTAGCAGTAACACCGTAGGAGCCCGGAAGGAGGCATATTATGGTCACGTTATACACATCACCTAGTTGTACTTCATGTCGTAAGGCGCGTGCCTGGTTGGAAGAGAACGCCATTCCCTATATTGAGCGTAATGTATTCAAACAACCATTAACACGTGATGAAATCAAAGCCATTTTACGGATGACAGAAGACGGTACTGAAGAAATCATTTCAACTCGATCAAAGCTTTTTTCAGAATTAGGCATTGCATTAGATGACCTCCCTTTGGGTCAATTGATTGAAATGATTCAACAAGAGCCGGCTTTGCTAAAGCGTCCATTGATGATTGATGACAAGCGCATGCAGGTTGGATACAATGAAGATGAAATTCGTCGCTTTTTGCCACATGAGGTACGCCAAGCTGAATTGGCGCGTGTTACCGCATTGGCGGATTTATAAAATTTTGATTAATACATAAAAGAGATCCGACGGGGTCTCTTTTTTTGCAACTATTTATGGTGTCCAAATTATCGACTATTAATTAAGAAATTTGTTATAATTGAATAACGAATATGAGTTCTCAAGTAGTTTGAGAAAGAAAGGGGTGCCCATAATGGAAATGGAACGCATAAATGATGATACAATTCGGGTGGTCGTAACAAATGACGACTTAGCCGAACGGAGTATTTCAGTGATTGATTTGCTGGGCAACCAAGAAGAAATTGAGCGCTTTTTCTATAATATTTTAGAAGAAGTGGATGTCGATCACGACTTTGAAAATAATGAAGCAGTTACCTTTCAAGTGCTACCTAATCGAAACGGCTTAGAATTATTTATCTCTAAAAACATTGGTGATAAGGCAATGATGGATGGGGTAATTAATTCAATGTTTGGCAACCGAGAAAATTCGAATTTGAATGATGAAGTGTCTGAGAGTTTGCTAGAACAATTATTGGATAATGATGGTATGGATGCGCCAAAGCCGGCTGCTCAAACGCCAACGGACGAGGCCAAAATGGTTGATAGAATTGTGCAAGCAGCTCAAGAAGTTGCGCGTGATCAATCAGATGAACAGCAGTTAATTGTGAAGTTTAATGATTTTGAGGCGATTATTCAGTTAGCAAAAAGGCTAACCACGATGCCACTACAGTCACAGTTATTTGACTATCACCATGATTATTACCTTGAATTACAGTTACGTGATTTAGCAACACATACACAAATACAAGATGTGACCGCAGTTGTACGCGAGTATGGTGAGATCGTATCAATTGCACCAGAAGTACTCTCTGAACATGGTAAAGTGATCTTCAAAGAAAATACACTACAACAAGTATTAGAATTATTTAAGTAATTAATAAGAAAAAGGTGATTGATAAAAAATATCAATCACCTTTTTTGTTTTTATTACATAATTGTGACAGATTATAAATTGCACATTTAGTTTGTTTATTTCGTTTTCACGATAAGGGAAGTGGGGAATTCAACTAAAATAAGGCTTGTTCATCACAGAACTAGTGAGCGTGAAGTGGTCTAGACAACCAGTTTTATCCGATTAAACGGACAATTTATGAAATGTTACCGTTATGTTAATGTCATATAAACGCAATCAAATGGATGTACATTATGTTTGTAATCGCTTACAATGATTGTGTTTTTAATAAATAATTGTCGAAAATGAGATTACATAACTAAAAAATTTTTATGAAAACGTAATAGTTGAATCTATTGCGGGGGGATAGAACCATGGCAGAAAAAGTAATTATGTTAGCTTGTGCAGCTGGAATGTCAACATCAATGTTGGTACAACGTATGCTCGATGCAGCTAAGGCTGAGGGGAAGGATTACAAGATTTTTGCTAAGTCAACGGCTGATATTGATAATGAATTAGCATCTACAGAAAAGCCAGACGTTTTGTTGCTTGGACCTCAAGTTGGTTACATGAAGAATGAAGTTAAGGCAAAGACAGATGCCGCGGGCATTCCAATGGATGTTATTAACATGATGGACTACGGTATGATGAAGGGTGATAAGGTTTTGGCAGCAGCAGAAGCTTTGCTATAAACCATCACTCGAAGTCAAATTAATATAGTGTAAGTAAATAGGGGGAACAACATTCATGATGGATGATGCACGTATGGCGATCGTAATGGGGTTGATTATGCACGGTGGGAATGCCAAAGGGCAAGCATACCAGGCAATTCAATTCGCTAAGGAAGGTAATTTTGAAGAAGCACAAAAAGCTTTGGATTTAGCTAACCAAGAATTGAAGGAAGCACATGATGTGCAGACTGATATGTTAACTAAGGAAGCTCAAGGTGAGCATACTGAGGTTGATTTATACATGGTCCACGGTCAAGATCACTTGATGAATGCCATTACGTTCCGTGATATGGCAATTGAATTGATTGAATTGATGAAGCGCGTTGCACAATTGGAGGCTTAATTCATGGTAAAAGGATATCAAATGCCTGACGATTTTCTTTGGGGAGCAGCGGTGGCTGCCCACCAATTAGAAGGGGCTTGGGATGTTGATGGTAAGGGTGTATCAATTGCGGACGTCATGTTAGCTGGAAAGCATGGTGTTGCACGTGAAGTGACGGATGCAGTTTTGCCGGAGGGTAATTACCCTAACCACCGTGGTATCGATTTTTATCACACATACGCTGAAGATTTTAAGTTGATGCATGAAATGGGGCTAAAAGCTTTCCGTACATCAATTGCGTGGACACGTATTTTCCCGAATGGTGATGAGGTTGAACCAAATGAAGCTGGTTTGGCGTACTATGACAAGATGATTGACGCCATGTTAGCAAACAACATCGAGCCAGTTTTGACTTTGAGTCACTTTGAAATGCCACTTCATGTCGTTAAAGAATACGGTGGTTTCAGTAATCGGGCAACAATTGATTTATTTGTGAAGTTTGCTGATGTGGTAATGAAGCGTTACGGGGATCGCGTTAAGTACTGGATGACTTTTAATGAAATTAATAATCAAACATCTTGGATGGATCCCCATCCAATGTTGCAAAACTCAGGCTTGTTGGGATACAAGGATGAAGATGCGCAAGAGTTAATGTACCAGGCTTCACATTTCGAATTATTAGCATCAGCTTTGGTAACCAAGCGTGCTCATGAAATTGGGGCTGAATTAGGGCGTGAGTTGTTAGTTGGGGACATGATTGCAATGAATCCAGTCTATCCAGCATCTTCAAAACCTGAAGATATTATGATGGCCGAACGTGCCATGCAAGCCCGTTACTTTTGGGGTGATGTACATGCCAATGGTAAGTATCCAAATTGGTTAAAGAAATTCTGGGATCACAAAGGCTTTAACATTGACATGACACCAGAAGATGAAGAAATCTTGTTGCACAACACGGTTGATTACGTGGCGTTCTCATACTACATGTCATGGACAGTTGCTGATACTGGTGATGAATGGCTTGAGTATGATGAAGAAAAGAATCACGGTGATAACCCATTCTTACAAAAGTCGGATTGGGGTTGGCAAATTGATCCTGTTGGGGTTCGTTGGGCCATGAACTGGATGTGGGATCGTTGGCAAAAGCCAATGTTTATCGTTGAAAACGGCTTTGGCGCATACGATAAGCTAACACCAGAAAAGAAAGTACATGATGATTACCGCATTGCGTACTTCCAAGGTCACATTGAAGCAATGGAACGTGCGGTTGTCTTGGATGGTATTCCACTAATTGGGTACCTACCTTGGTCTGGTATTGATATCGTATCCGCTTCAACTGGTGAAATGCTTAAGCGTTATGGCTTTATCTATGTTGATTTAGATGACATGGGTGAAGGGTCTGGCGAACGTTATCGCAAGGATTCCTTTAATTGGTACAAAAAAGTGATTGCTACTAATGGTGCTGATTTGGAGGCCTAACATGACACAACCAAAAATGCCGGAAAATTTTTTCTGGGGTAACTCAGTTTCTTCTATGCAAACAGAAGGCGCCTGGCAAGAAGAGGGTAAGTCATTATCAGTGTATGACGTACGTGAAGCAACCGAACATACCATGGATTGGCATGTGGCAATTGATGAATATCATCGTTATGAAGAAGATTTAGATTTAATGGCGGATATGGGCATGAATATGTACCGTATTCAAATTTCTTGGTCACGGGTTGTATCGGAAGGGGATGGTGAATTTAATGAAGCAGGCATTGCTTATTACAACCGTTTAATTGATGCGATGTTAGCACGCGGCATTGAGCCAATGATTTGTTTGTATCATTTTGATATGCCATTATCTTTAGCAAAGCGTGAAAATGGCTTTATGTCACGGCAGACAGTCGATGCGTTTGTCCGCTATGGTGCTGAAATGATGAAACGCTTTGCCGATCGAGTAAAGTACTGGATTACATTCAATGAACATAATCTGTACTTTACTGATGAAGTGTTTGAAATTTCAGGATATGATCATGGTGAACGAACATTAGACGACATGTACCGCATTTTCCACCATACGATGTTGGCGCATGCACGTCTGGATGATATTGCGCATACGCAATATCCTGGCATCAAATTTGGTGGCATGTTAGCGCATGCTGCCACATATCCAGCAACGTCTAAGCCGGATGATGTCTACGCAGCACGTAAATTAAATGAGTTTTTGAACAATAATTTGTATGATGCATTCACGCAGGGGCGATATTCACGTGAAGTTATACAATTTGTGCAAAATAGGCAGATTGACTGGGATTTCCAGCCGAATGATGCAGCTGTATTAGCAAAAATGCACGCAGATTTCTTATCATTCTCATATTATCGGACCGATACGGTGAACGCGGATAAAATTCCGGTCGGGGAAGCACCAAATCGATACTTGAATACGGCAAATGATAAGAATCGTTTCTTAACGGCAAATGAGTGGCAGTGGACGATTGATCCACTTGGCTTTAGAACATTGATGTCAGATGTTTATAGTCGCTACCATGTGCCAGTATTTCCGATTGAGAACGGAATTGGATTACGTGAGCATTGGGACGGCGAACATGAGATCGCTGATGATTTACGAATTCAATATCACCGTGATCACATCCAAGCGATGAAAGATGCGATGTTTGAAGATGGTGTTGAAGTGCTTGGATACTTAGGATGGGGTTTGATTGACATTCCAAGTTCACACGCGGATATGGAAAAACGTTATGGTTTTGTTTATGTAAATCGTTCGAACCATGATTTAAAAGACATGCAACGTGTGCCTAAAAAATCATATCATTGGTTTAAGCGGGTTATGGCAAGCAACGGTAACGAATTATAATTTATAGGGGTAATTTTCATGGATAATGTTGGGAAGGGTAATTGGGTCAGCGACAAGTTGTTGCCACCAATTATGAAAATTGTTAACACAAAGCCGATGAATGCTTTGAAGGATGGAATGGTATATTCATTACCATTTATCATTATTGGATCAATCTTTTTGATTCTATCAAACATTCCTTATACGCCATTGGCAAATGCGATTGCTAACTCAGGGTGGTCAGCAATCTTCTCACAAGCTTACACCACATCATTTGGTATTATGGCAATGTGGTCAGTTGTTGGAATTGCGTATGTGTATGTGCGTAATGAAGGTTATGAGGCTTTGCCAGCTGGATTAACAGCATTAGCCGTATTTCTTGGATTGCAAACATTATCTGTTAACAATCCGTTAACAGCTGCAATGGGCAAGACGGGTGCCGGAATTGGTAATTTGTCTGGTACTCAAGTAGCCGAGCACATTGATAAGTTGCCACATGCTATGCAAGCATTCTTAGAATCACCGGTTACGGGTGTGATTAACATGACTTGGCTAGGTGGCCAAGGGATGATTGCAGCTATCTTGATTGGAATTTTTGTTGGTTGGGGTTACTCAGCTATGATTCGTGCAGGTTGGAAGATTACGTTGCCTGAGCAAGTGCCAGCTAACGTTGCCAACCAATTTACGGCAATGATTCCAGCTGGGGTAATTATTACTGTTTCAATGTTAATTTTCGCCTTCTTTAATAAGGTGATGCACTCAGATATGACATCAGTTATCTATAGTGTCATTCAAACACCTTTGCAAGGACTTTCTGATTCATTTGGAGGAGCCTTGGTGATTGCCTTCCTAGTCCCATTCCTATGGTTCTTCGGTGTTCACGGTGGATTGATTATGGGTGCCATTACAACTGGATTGTTGGTACCAAACACATTTGATAACGCTGCTTTGACGCACGCTGGTAAGTTGTCATTAGATAACGGTGCTCACATCGTTACTAATGAATTCTACAACAATTTTATTAACTTGACTGGATCTGGTATTACCATTGGGTTGGTCGTGTTTACGTTGTTTGCAGCTAAGTCAGTGCAATTGAAGTCATTGGGTAAGATTGAAACTGTTCCAGCTTTGTTCAACATTAATGAACCATTCTTGTTTGGATTGCCATTGGTTTTGAACCCATTCTTGGCAATTCCATTCTTCTTGACGCCAATCTTGGTTGCGGCATCTACGTATGCTGTGATTTACTTTGGTATTGTGCCACCACTAAACGGTGTCGCTGCTCCTTGGACGACACCTCCAATTATCTCAGGATTCTTGATTGGTGGTTGGAAGATGGCCGTTTGGCAAGCCGTTGTTTTGGCTATGTCAACAGCAATTTACTTCCCATTTGCTCGTAAGTACGACAAGATTTTGTTAGCTGAAGAGCAATCAGCAGAAGCTGCTAAGTAAGATAAATTTGTTAGAAAAGCCGGCTCTGTGTCAAATAGCGTGAAAATCGTTAAATCGACTCATTGAGTTTGTGAAAATTACACTTCAATCTGACTAAATTACGTCAGATTGGAGTGTTTTTTGTTACCAATAGTGATAGAAACG
>Ga0157368_1000003_pt1 | contig 151311 bp, 157 predicted proteins | sample AttbisABBM3_FD_113146 | JGI IMG/M metagenome (GOLD analysis project Ga0157368, IMG submission 113146) | Fungus gardens microbial communities from leaf cutter ant in Botucatu, State of São Paulo, Brazil - Atta bisphaerica ABBM3 | ecosystem: Host-associated > Fungi > Mycelium > Unclassified ... | reverse complement strand
TTCATCCTGAGCCAGGATCAAACTCTCAATTTGAAGTTTGAGTAATAACTCAATTTTTTGTTGTTTAACAGAAGTTAAACGAATTTACTAGCGAATTGACTTCGCAAATGTTTTTGCATCAAGCACTAAGCTTGATGACCCTACACATTTGTTTCATCGAAACGATATTCAGTTTTCAATGACCTACGCCGTTGCATTTCACAACTTTTATATCATAACAAGAATCATTATATAAGTCAACACTTTTAATGAATTAAAATATGTTTTGCTCATGTATATGTTCTAGATAATATTGTCATTTCCTCGAAACAACTTAATCTATATTACAGACAACCGTTTAATAAGTCAACAGTTTTTGTAAACTAATTTTTAATAAAAAAAGAACTCAGCTTTTTGCTAAGTTCTTTTCTCAAAAGTATCTCTATTTTAAACTTTTAATTCTGTAAAAAATTCTTTTGCATCCCCTGTAATTTGCATTACACGACTAGGTGCATCAATTGTTGTCAAATTCACACTCATAATTGGTGTACTTGTTTTGGCATAGTCTAACAGACCTGCGAAAGGATACACGACAAAACTAGTCCCCACAATAACAATCAAATCTGCTTGTGCCATCCAAGTAATCGCTTCATCAGTTCGAAAAGGAATTTCACCATATAAAGTAATCGCCGGACGTAATAGCGTACCGTCTTCACGATATGGTGATTCTAAATAATCTGCAACAGATGTGGTTTGATGATCAGTAACTGCATAAATGTTATACAGGGACCCGTGAAATTCAATTAATTGCTCTGCAGGTAATTGGTGCAGCCCATCTACATTCTGAGTAATGATTTTGGCCCGACCAGCATTTGCCAACGCCGCCATCTTTTGGTGAATAATATTTGGTTGTGCATCAGGAAAATACATATTTTCCTTCATAAACTGATACATCTTCAATGGTTCATAACGTAGAGCATCCGTACTTAATAAATATTCCGGTTGCTCAATAAGCTGACTATCGCCATAGATACCACCCTTTGAACGATAATCTGGAATTCCTGATGAGGTTGATACACCAGCACCCGTTAAAAATACAATATGCTGTGCTTGATCGAAAAGTGTTTGTTGCGCATTACTTACTATCATGATTTTCACAACCTCAATTCATTAACTAGTTACTTTGACGTACCACAAATGGTTGACCAAGTTTTTCTAAAACGTTACGTACTGGTGTTTGATAAAGGGCCTTAAAAAATTCAGGCTGGTTTTCATTTGGCACAGACAGCACAAAACTATTTTGCCCGTCAGTCTTATTCAATCCAACATAAGCTGTTTCACTACTATTACGATCAAACATGTCTGTATGCTTAATATCAAATACTTGTGCCAACGGTAAACGAAGCTGGCGTTCTGATAGAACTGGTGTTAATGTGGCAAATTCGGTTGCATGTAATTGTGGTAATTGCCAAGCCATCATTTGCTTATCAAATTGTTTAAAGGCAGCCACAACAGCACGATGTACTGTAAATGGATCTTTGATACCTGATACATGCATGACATCAAAAATTTGCGTAGCTGCAGTCCAAGCTTCTGGATAAAGCTCCGCAAATGTATCCGTATATGATTCAGTTGCTGATGGGACTGCTGTCATAAACACCTGTGCGTCTAACAAAGTCAAAACACGTAATGCTGCCTCAGCACGACTTTGACCGTCTTCTTTAGTCAAGGTCTGCATAACACCTTTTGCAAAAGCTTTGGCAACTTCATCAGTTAATAAACCATGCTTAGCTTGTTCTTGATAAATAATTGTCCGCAATGCCGGTTGATAAAGATAAGTCGTCATAACCATCAATTGATCCGTCATTTCTAAGTCAGCTGACTTCAATTGAAAATAAACTTGTGGATAACCATTTAGTGTTAACAACATCATTAACAATTCTTTGGTTGCTGCATATTCTGGTGCAGTTGCATCAGTCACTTCCACCATTAGTCGTGTGCCCAACATGTCGGTTGTCACTTGATCATGGGTTAAAACACCACTTGCTTCACCACTTCCACGAAGAACAACTGAACCCGGATAAACTTGGTTCACTTGTTCCAATAACTGCACAGTTGCTTCAGAAAATTGCATAATCTAATCTCCTCAATTAAAATGTTGCTCTTAAATTTTGTAATAAATCACGGGCTGTCGCTTCGTTAAACTGTCCAGCTTCTTGTAAGGCCTGTACCAAGGCAGGTACCTCAGCTACAGTTGCACCAACTTGTACAGCTAATGATTTTGCCTGCAATGCCATATGTCCAGCTTGAATACCCGTTGACACTAAAGCACGTAACGCTGCCAAATTTTGTGCCAACCCAACAGCTGCGACACCACTGGTTAGTTCTTCAACTGTTGGATAGTCCATTAACGCATGATTGAGTTGCACAGCTGGCACAATACCAATTGAACCACCTACAACCCCTAATAAAAGCGGCATGGTTAACTCACCTAATAACCCGTCTTCTGTCACACGCCATGTCGCTAATCCACGGTATTGACCGCTTTGACTGGCATACGCATGTAAGGCAGCATTAACTGCTCGTGTATCGTTACCACTCGCCAAAACAACTGCTTCAATCCCATTTAAAATCCCTTTATTCGCGGTAACCGCTCGATAAGGTGATAATTGCTCAATGTGACTAGCTGCAGCTATTTTTCTTGCAACAATTTCGCCTGACATTCCTTGCTTGGTTGCTAATGCTGCAAAAGGTACCGTCACTTGAATCGTTGTCAGTGCCTCAGTTGCATAATTAGATAAGATAGCCATCAATATGTCATATCCTAATTCACGTAGATATTGCGCAACTGCTTCTGACATTGTATTAACAACATTTGCACCCATGGCTGCCTTAGGATCAATTAACAAATTAATAATCGCTGTTGTTTGATCAAGTTGTTCAAATACAACATCTTTAGCACCGCCACCACGTTGTGCCATTGACGGATGCGCCTCATTCGCAATTTGCAGCAAGGTTGCTTTTTGCTGACTAGCCAAGGCAGTCACTGCCGCCATATCAGTGACATTAACCAACACCACTTGTCCTCTAACTAAACGTGTTTGTGATATCGTCATGGCACCAGCACCTTGGCGCATCATACGAGCACCATTATTCGCTGCCGCAATAACACTTGGTTCTTCCGTACTCATCGGTAACGTCATCAAGCGACCGTTAATTGGCAATTCAAGCAATAAGCCAGTAGGTACGCCGAAATTATACAAATAATTTTCAACTTGCTGTTCACCCACACCATCATACTGTTGTTGCATTAAAGTGACTTGCGCTTCCGTTAAATGCTTATTCACCATCGTGCGTTGCAACCGCTCTTGCCACGATAATTTGTAAAATCCTTGCCAATTTACCATTCCGACAGTTTCCTTTTCATCAATATCTTATCTACCAGTTTAACAGTTATTTAGTGATAAAAAAGCGAAAAGCAGTTTTGACCGAAGTCAAAACTGCTCTGCGTTAATTTTCTTCATTATCCACAACAATGTATTTCACTTCATGCTGATCAGTAACGCCAGCATACAATCGTTGTGTTTTCTCTTCATCAAAGCAACCAAGATCAACAACTGTCTGACCATCTAGTTCAACAACATCTTTAACAGCCCGACTCATGACCTCATGCAAAGTATGCCATACTTTTTCCAAATCATGCATCTTGTCGACAGCTGCCTTTAATGTATAGCCCTCATCAAGAAAATTTTTAATTGCTGCGACTTTAACATATGTTTGATAATTATAAACTCGCGCATCTTGTTCACCTTCGCGAATTAAAGAGTTAATAATGTCCTTACTCTCCCAGTAACGAAGTTGTCGCGTTGAAACACCTGTCATCGTTGCCAATTCGCCAATACGAAATTGGAACACCTCAGATTCCAAAAGATTTTTATGAAATTGATGTTTGTGTACGAGTGACATGGTACCTCTCCTTGAATAATCTACTAATCATAAATTATTGTCAGGTTATTTAACAAAAATGTCAAGGAAGTTTATTTATAATTAGGGATTTGGTGTATTATTACCGCCATCGGTATCGTCACCACCATCTGGATTGACCTGTTTAATACGAGATGTATCTGAACGCGGCTCATTCTTTTCTGGTGCATCCGTTTCGTAGATCGATTGCGTTTTAGTGTGACCATTAGTAGACCATAAACTAGTTGAATTCCCCTTCTTCAAGCTCTCCAACTTTTCTAACTTTGCCAAACCATTTGAATAATTATACTTTGATGCCTCTACCGCTTTGAACCCCTTTGGATGATTAAAACGCAACAAGTCTTTTTGAGTAATATCATCAGAAACCCGCAATTGCGTATGCGCCTTCTTTTTATCCGCTTCAACTTGGTGTTGCAGCGCTACTGATGGCTTTTCAACAAGTTCACCCGTTTTATTATCATAAATCGTACCACCAATATCACTATATGTTGGCGTTATAAAATCTTTGTTACGGAAAACAACAATTTGATCACTCTTACCACTCAGTAGGTCTTGACCAACCATTGCATAGCGCTTTGAATCAACACCCAACAAGTGTAGTAACGTTGGCATAACATCAATTTCACCACCGTAAGTATGATTAATGCCTCCGCCATGCCAGCCTGGAATATTAATCATGAATGGGACACGTTGTAATTGTGCATCATCATTCTTGGTCCACTTATCAGCAGTCTTACCCAATAATGGCGCTAGATACTTATTTTCAGAATTCGAAATACCATAGTGATCACCATACATCACAATAATTGACTTGTCATATAAGCCAGCTTTCTTAAGGTAATTAATAAATTCTCCAATTGATTGATCTAAATAGTGATTTGTCTCAAAATACCCATCAACAATATCTGAGCCAGTATTTGATGTCATAAAGTTAGGATCTTTATCTTGTTCATCCAGACTGTATGGGAAGTGATTTGATACCGTAATATATTTTGCGTAAAACGGTTGTTGTAAGTGCTCTAGGTAAGGAATGGAGTCATTAAACAACAATTTATCCTTCAAGCCATAGCCCATCGCCTTATCACCAGACGTGTCATAGTAACTAGCATCAAAGAAATATTGATAACCCATATTCTTATAAACATTATTACGGTTCCAGAAACTAGCATTATTACCGTGGAAAACTGCGGAAGCATACTGACTAGTTTGATTCAAAATAGCTGGCATGGCTTGGAACGTCTGGTTATTTCCTTGAGTCGCAAACAACGATCCTTGCGGCAAACCGAACGTTGACGTTTCCAACATGTTTTCAGCATCGGATGTTTTTCCCTGACCAACTTGATTAAAGAAATTATCAAAGGCAATTGTTGAATCAGAATGATAAATGCTATTTAGATTTGGCGTTACAGCTTGATTATTAATCTGCATGTCAATTGAAAATTGTTGGAATGATTCTAAATGAATCATAAACACATTCTTTCCCTTAGCAAGTCCTACATATTTAGCATTGGCATCTGTATAATGCTGATTAATATACTGCATGGCTTTTTGAATATCCGTTTTTTTCGCTGATTTACGTAATTCAGCGACATTATGCTGTTTCAACCCATCAATAACTGTATAGGCATCCATCCCCAAGTACTTCACCATCATGCTGCTATCAAACTGACGAGTAATTAATTGTGGTCGATCAATTTCTCCCAACAACAATGTCAGCATAAAAGCAAAAATTGAAAAAGTTGTCATTGCAAAACTCAAAAACTTTGTTTCACCGTTAGTTTGAAACTTTAACTTTTTAAATAGGAATAGGCCAATAAAGATTGGTAAGTCAATCCAAAATAAGATGTCATGCAGATTGGTCAATGCAAAACCTGAGGCACCTAACCCTTGATTAACTTTGTCATATCCTAACATTGTCGCAACTGACATAAAATCGGTAAATTCACGATAGTATGTGACATTTAACTGCAACAAAACCAAATTAATAATATACATCACGATGGCAATTGGATAGAAAACCCGCGCTGATTTAAAATAAAATGCTAATCCAATTAATAATGATGATACCGTTAGCGGATTAATTAACATTGTAATCCATTGCATAATGGATGCCCCTGAAAATAAATTGAAATCCACAATATTGGCTAACAATGTTTTTGCCCAAATTAATGCTACCAAAAGCAGGACAAACCCAACTCTTGTATTCAACCAACTAAATCGGCTATAATGCCTCATAATCACTCACTCTTCCTTTTTATTATTTTCTCTTTATCCTTTAAATTGCTAGATTTTAATGTAACTGGTCTATTATATCGTAATTTTAATTGGTGTACCTTAGAGTTAAGATAACATTCGTTTGAACAGTGATAAATTTTTTATACTTCTACTAGGAGCGGGGATTATGACTGAAGAAACATTTATTGTTAAAAAAGATTTTGGGCTTGGCACTTTACGCGATGCTGCTTTAGCAATTCGTCAAGACGTCTTTGTTACTGAACAAAATGTACCCTTGGCATTAGAATTAGACGACCTTGATGATGAAACAACCCACTACGTTGGCTTTGTTGGTGATCAAGCTGTTGCTACAGCACGAGTTGCCGTGAATCCAGCGACAAACAATTGGCATATTCAACGTGTTGCAACCGATCGTCAATTTCGCGGTCATGGCTATGCAGCCAAAGTTATGCAAACTATTATTGCAGACGCTCGCGCAAATCACGCTAAAACGTTAGACCTTGGCGCACAAATAACAGCCCTTGGTTTCTACGAAAAGTTAGGCTTTATTGGCGAAGGTGAAATTTTCATGGATGCCGGAATTCAACATCGCAATATGATTTTAATCCTTAAATAAAAAATGCCGTTTTACCCAACCTTTAGATTAATCTAAGGTAGTTAGTAAAACGGTATTTTTTATTTATCTTTCAATCATATGCCGCTTATATGCATATGCTGGCGTAATAAATTCTTCGTATGAATGCCGCGCAATAAAGGCATATGTTGACCAAATAACTTCATCAACTAAGAATTGGGCTGCTTCGTGTGCTTGCTGCCACAGACGCATCGCTGCCTCGTTATCGTCATTTAAATAAAGTTCAATAACTGCAACCATCTTTTTCACAAAACCAAAGTAAGGACTTTCTGTTGGTAAGCGATAATCACGTAAGAAATCAATCGTATGCACAACCGTAGCAGAATCATAATTCTCCAAAGCCATAATCAACAGTTGAAAATGCAAAAGCGTTGTATTACGAACTTCTGTCGCAGCAAAATTATCTAGCTCAACCAACCCATACCCAGTTAATTTGGCCATTGATTCGTGTTGCTCTGAAATTTGTGAAACCACCAGTTTAGCAACATGATAAGGCTCATGACGGATAATGTTGGCAAACATTAACATATCATTAGCTGTGAAAAATTCCCGAGCTGATAACAGTTGAATAATCGTCGGGCGTGCTAATTCAATCAATCGATACTTTTCGATTTCATCACGAACTTGCGCATTAATAGCTCGTACCAAGTTAACAAGTAACCGCACATCTTGTGTTTGACTATAAATTGATAATGTCTTAATCACGGTCGCTTCAGTTGGGGTCATAGTATCAGAATACATATCTAATCCTAATTCTTTAATTGTCCCGTCTAATAATTCCGGATGTGTCATATAAATATGCAACATCAATTCATCATAAGACACGCCAATTGTTACCAAAATATTCATTAAGGTAGTTTCTGAAACTTTACCATTGCCTTGCAAATAATCGTAAAGTCGTGAACGTGAAATATCAACATGTTTTAAAATAACGGGAACAGATACCTTACGCTCTTTAACAAAATAAATCATTGCTTCGCGAATTGCTTCTGCAGGCAGGCGATTTTTACTCATGATAACCTCTTAATTTATACTAACTACTCTCTCAATCTATTTTAAATTATACCCTTTACCTTCATGAAATGGGGCGCTAACCCCGAAATTATCTGTTTCATTATTGATACACTAAAAAACAGGTCGAGCTAGCCTTAGTAACTAGCTCGACCTGTTCATAATATTAATTATTCAGCATCGTCTGATTCTGCACGAGCAAGTAGTTCATTTACTTGCGCCGTTTGATCACCTGCTGGTTCGGTTGCCAAAGGTTCATCAACATCGGAAGCTGACACTTCAGCATCATCCGCAATTTCTTCTGGTTCAACCTTTGCAAAAGTTGCCACAATGGCATCATCATCCAAACGGATAACACGCACACCTTGTGTCGCACGCCCTGTTTGTGAAACTGAATCCACAGTAAAGCGAATCATCACACCCTTATTGGTCGTTAGCATGATATCTTCAGCGCCATCAACAACTGTCAACCCGGCCAACGGTCCGTTCTTTTCAGTTATCTGAGCTGTCTTGATTCCTTTACCACCACGACCCTTAATTGGGTACTCAGAAACTGGCGTTTGCTTTCCGTATCCCTTTTCAGTGATAACCAAAACTTGACCATCAGGGTTAAGTACTTCCGCACCAATAACAACGTCATCATCACGCAAAGTAATTCCACGCACACCCGCAGCTGCACGTCCCATTGAACGCACCGTTTCGGCGTTAAATGATACCGCATACCCACCACGCGTTCCAATCAAGATGTTATCTTGTTCGGTCATCGTTAAGACGCTAATCAATTCATCATCATCATTTAACGTAATCGCTTTCAAACCGTGTGTTCGAATGTTACTAAAGTCCGCCACAGGCGTTTTCTTAACCTTACCATGACGCGTCGTAAAGAATAAGAATTCTTGACTAGCTGATGCTTCACCACGAACGTTAATAACTGCTTGTACGCTCTCACCAGCTTCAATACCTAGCAAGTTAACAACTGGGATTCCTTTAGCAGAACGACCGTACTCTGGAATTTCATATCCCTTCATTCGGTAAACTTTTCCGGCATTTGTAAAGAATAGCAGCGTATCGTGCGTAGAAGTCCCAATTAATTGAGCAATGAAATCATCATCGTTCACACCCATTCCTTGAACACCACGACCACCACGGTTCTGCGCACGGAATTCACTTTGTGCCATGCGCTTAATGTACCCGGCATTAGTCAATGAAACAATGATATCTTCTTCTTCAATCAAATCTTCATCTTCAATACTGGTTACATCCCCAACTTGTAATTCTGTACGACGAGCATCACCATACTTTTCTTGAATTTCAAGTAATTCCGTATAGATGATGTCATCAATACGTTCTGGGTTAGCCAAAATATCCTTGTAGTCAGCAATTGCTGTCATCAAGCCTTGATACTCGTCTTCAATTTTACCGCGTTCCAAACCAGTTAAGCGGACCAAACGCATATCCAAAATAGCTTGCGCTTGCTTATCAGATAACGCATAGTCCGTCATCAAACGATTCTTAGCAATTTCTGATGTTTCAGAACCACGAATAATACTAATGATGGCATCAATGTGATCAAGGGCAATTCGCAATCCTTCCAAGATGTGTGCGCGCGCTTCTGCTTTACGTAACTCAAATTCAGTACGACGACGCACAACAATTTGTTGGTGTTCAAGGTATGCCACTAACATGGCTTTCAATCCTAGCAACTTTGGTCGACCATCTTGGACAGCTAACATATTAAAGCTGAAGCCAGTTTGCATTAATGTATTCTTGTACAAATTATTTAACACAACTGATGCTGACACATCGCGACGAATTTCAATGGCAATTCGATATCCTTTTTGATCGGATTCATCATTAACCGATGTAATTCCCTCAACACGCTTTTCACGGCCTAGTTCAGCAATTCGCTCAATCAATTTTGCCTTATTAACCATGTATGGCAATTCAGTTACGACGATGCGTTCTTTACCAGATTTTTCCGTTTCGATTTCAACCTTAGCACGGACAGTAACAACACCCTTACCAGTTTCATAGGCCTTACGAATCCCAGATTTCCCCATCACAATAGCTCCGGTTGGGAAATCTGGCCCTGGTACAGCTTCCATCAATTCGGTTGTTGTAACATCAGGATTTTTCATCAACATATGAATTGCTGAAATAATTTCCCCAAGATTATGCGGTGGAATGTTCGTTGCCATTCCCACAGCAATACCATTGGCCCCATTTACTAATAAGTTTGGGAATCGTGCTGGCAAAACCGTTGGTTCACGGTCAGTACCATCATAATTATCTACGAAATCAATGGTGTCCTTATTAATATCACGGAGCATTTCAGTCGCAATTTTACTCAAACGCGCCTCAGTATAACGCATTGCGGCCGCTGGATCACCGTCAATTGATCCAAAGTTACCGTGTCCATCAACTAACATGTAACGATAACTAAAGTCTTGTGCCATACGAACCATTGATTCATAAATCGCAGAATCTCCGTGTGGGTGATACTTACCCATAACGTCACCGACGATACGAGCAGACTTTTTGTGTTGCTTATCTGGTGTCACACCTAGCTCATTCATACCGTACAAAATACGGCGATGAACTGGCTTAAGTCCATCACGAACATCTGGCAATGCACGTGCGACGATAACTGACATCGCGTAGTCCAAGAATGACGTTCGCATTTGCTCGCCTAATTTGGCAGGGCGAATCCGACTGTTATTTTGTTCTTCTTCAGCCATTACTGTTCCTTTCCTTGATACCCAATTAGTTCATTAATTTAGATATCTAATTCAGCGTATTGCGCATTCTGTTCGATAAATTCACGACGAGGTTCAACCTTATCCCCCATCAACATTGAAAATACCAAATCAGCATCAACCGCATCATCTAGTTCCACACGCAACAAACGACGTGCCGATGGATCCATTGTTGTTTCCCAAAGTTGTTCGGCGTCCATTTCACCCAGTCCCTTATATCGTTGGATAACTGGCTTTGGTGAAGCTGGCAAAGTTGGTAACAAAGCTTCCAGTTCTTCGTCAGAATCTAGATATTGTATAAACTTTCCTTGACGCACTTGATATAGCGGTGGCTGTGCAATGTAAATGTACCCGGCATCTAATAGTGGGCGCATGTAACGATAGATTAGGGTCAATAACAATGTTCGAATGTGCGCACCGTCGACATCCGCGTCGGTCATGATAATCAACTTGTGGTACTTTGCCTTTGTAACATCAAATTCATTACCAAAACCAGTCCCCATCGCTGTGAACAATGACCGAATTTCTTCGTTAGCCAAAATCTTTTCCAAAGATGCCTTTTCGACATTCAGAATCTTTCCACGAATTGGCAAGATTGCTTGTGTCAAACGTTCACGTCCTTGCTTAGCAGATCCACCGGCAGAGTCTCCCTCGACGATAAACAATTCTGAAATTGCAGGATCCTTAGATGTATTATCTGCCAACTTACCTGGCAAATTCGCAATTTCCAAGCCTGACTTCTTACGGGTTGCTTCACGCGCACGCTTAGCGGCAAGACGCGCCTTCCCGGCTAGAATTCCCTTTTCAACAATTTGCTTAGCAATCGTTGGGTTTTCTAACATAAAACGACTAAATGTCTCTGAAAACATACGTTCTACAGCTGTACGTGCATCAGAGTTTCCCAACTTAGTCTTTGTTTGTCCTTCAAACTGTGGATCAGGGTGTTTAACTGACACAATTGCCGTCAATCCTTCACGCACATCATCTCCAGACAAAGCATCATCACTATCCTTCAACAAGTTATTCTTACGTGCGTAATCATTAATCACACGGGTTAGTGATGATTTGAATCCTGTTTCGTGAGTTCCACCTTCATATGTGTGAATGTTGTTGGTAAATGACATCATGTTGCTATGATAATCATCGGTATATTGTAGTGATACTTCCACTTCAATCCCATTATCCATACCTTCGACATAGATTGGTTCTTCAAAAATAACATCCTTGTTGGCATTCAAGAAGTGTACATACTCCTTGATTCCACCTTCATAGTAGAATGATTCTTCAATTGGTTCAACAGGTCGATTATCGGTAATTGAAATTCGCAATCCCTTGTTCAAAAACGCCAATTCACGTACACGGTTCTTTAAAACTTTGTAATCGTAAACCGTTGTTTCGCGGAAAATATCCTCATCGGGCAAGAAGTGTACAATCGTTCCACGTGAAACAAGCGGATTTAACGCTTCTTGTGATTGCATTGACGTAACAACGTGTCCACGCTCAAATTCCATAACATAAGACTTACCATCACGGATAACCGTAGCATCTAATCGTGTTGATAGCGCATTAACAACTGAGGCCCCCACACCGTGCAATCCACCGGAAACCTTATATCCACCACCACCGAACTTCCCACCTGCGTGTAAAACTGTAAACACAGTTTCTAGTGCTGGCTTCCCGGTCTTCTCTTGAATATCAACTGGAATCCCACGACCGTTATCTGTAACTGTGATCGAGTTGTCCTTTTCAATTGTCACCGTAATATGATCAGCAAAGCCGGCTAAAGCTTCGTCAATTCCATTATCGACAATTTCCCACACTAAGTGGTGTAGTCCTTGACTCGTCGTCGTTCCAATATACATACCTGGTCGCTTACGAACGGCTTCCAATCCCTCCAAAACTTGGATTTGACTGGCATCGTAATCATTCGCCGCAGTATGCATTTGTGTTACATCTTCTTCAGCCATGTGTTCCTCCTTAACTGTTGTTAGTTATCACTAACATTGTCTTCTTCACCAGTTTCGACCAATTGGCCGGCACGGACGTTAAAGACTTTTGGTTCATTAATTAATTGCCGAGCGACATCACTTAATGATGGCGTTGTAATAAAGGTTTGTACCTTATCTTGCATTGCCGTTAATAAATGTGTTTGTCGGTTTGTATCTAATTCTGATAAAACATCATCTAACAAAAGAATTGGATATTCGCCTGTTTCTTGTTTCATTAGATCGATTTCAGCTAACTTAACTGCCAATGCGGTTGTCCGTTGTTGGCCTTGTGAGCCAAAGGTGGCGACATCGTGACCATTCACATCAAATCGCAAATCATCACGATGCGGACCTAATAAAGTCGTACCCATGATAACCTCACGGGCCTGCAAGCGTTCAAACCGCTGCATCATAGCCATTTTTATGGCTGCCTCATCCCCTAATTCGGCATCATGTAACTGTGATACATACGCAATCGATAGTGTTTCGCCACCCTGCGTAATATCGGCATGAATGGGTGCTGCTGCTTTCCCTAATTCTTGAATTAACTGCAAGCGACGCACGATTAATTCACTGGCATAAGTTGCCAGTTGTTCAGTGAGCACTTCCAAATAAAGCATATCTTTAGCTTGCTTAGTTTGGAGTTGCTTTAGATATTGATTCCGCTGCTTCAAAATACTTTTGTATTGATTAGCAATATATAAGTATTTAGGGCTCATCTGACTAAATTCACGATCAATAAATTGCCGACGGATAGTTGGGGCGCCCTTTACTAGGGCTAAGTCCTCCGGTGCAAATAGAATCACATTTAATTGCCCAATATACGTCCCGAGTTTTGCTTGGTCTAAATGATTAACCCGAGCTTTTTTACCCTTACCTGTAAAAGCCAATGACAGCGGTACTTTACCGTATTGTCGCTGTACAGTTCCTGCCACCAAGGCCTCTTTACCGGTCCAACCAATCAATTCTTTATCAACTGTCGTTCGGTGTGAGCGAGCCAAAGCTAAAACATAAATGGCTTCAAGTAAATTGGTTTTCCCTTGTGCGTTAGGGCCTAAAAAAACATTAACGCCTGGTGAAAAAGTAACCGATAAGTCTTGATAATTTCGAAAATTATTTAGTTTTAGCTCTAGCAGTTCCATTATTCTGCTTCAGCACCCATGCCGTTAATCACAAAGCGTTCGCCAGTTGGAACCGCAATAATGTCACCAGGGTATAACTTACGCCCACGGCGATCATCTGGTTCTTGATTAACTAGCACCGTGTTCTCACGCAAGTACCACTTAGCTTGACCACCAGTTGCAATAATACTTTCTTCTTTCAACAGTTGCCCCAACGTAATGTATGGGGTTTGAATGTGCACTTCGTTAGCCACTTCAATATCCTTTCTGCTGGCGTTTTTGCCAACCTAGAAATGTCCTTTATAGACCTCTATTATACGCTATTTTTTAACTTTCGACAATGAACCAACCGCTTATCAGCCCGTCTGAGCCATATAAACCAATTAGAAACAAAAAAGCCGAAAAACGCTATTTTTTCGTTAAATAGCATTTTTCGGCTTTTTAGCTGTTTTATAAGTGATTAGTACGTACGTACTGGCGTAATTAATTGAATGAAGTTTGTTTCATTGTTCGTTGGCACCAACGTAAATGGATCTAGCGCAGTCTTAAAGCCAATTTGAATTTGTTCATCCCCAAATGACTTTAAAGCTTCGCGCATATAGTCAGGGTTGAATGAAATCGTCAACTCATCCCCTGCTGTTTCGGCAGCGAAGATTTGCTCTTCAACACGGCCCACTTCTGGTGAGTTTGAAGAAATCAAAGACTTTTCATCACTAACCGTAAATTGAATCACATTTGAACGACCTTCGTGACTTAACAAAGCAGCACGTTCAATTGTTTGTAGCAAATCACGGGCGTTAATTGTCAAAGTTGTCCGCTTTTCAGTTGGAATCAAACGAGAAGCATCTGGATAATTTCCTTCAAGTAAACGTGAGTAGAACGTCGTGTTAGCACCCAATTGGAAAATAACTTGATTTTCAGCAACTCGGACATCAACCGTTTCTACATCATCCAACATTGCTTGCAATTGATTCAATGATGGTCCAGGCACAATGATATCTGCGTTAACATCTGAGTCACCAAAGGCAACCGTACGTTGAGCTAGACGATGACGATCGGTTGCCACAGCCGTTAAGTTACCACCCGTCAAAATAAAGTGCACACCCGTCAAGATTGGTTGACTAAGTTGTTTAGAAACCGCAATTACCGTTTGACCGATAACCTCAATTAATGTTTCTGATGGCAATGTTAAATTGTTACGAACTTCGATTTCAGGTAAGTGTGGGTAACTATCAGCATCTTGTCCATTGATATCAAATTCAGAATTTTCTGATGTAATTTTAGCTTGGAAACCAGTTGTATTTGAAAGTGTAAAAGTTTCTCCAGGCAATCGCTTAACGATGTTTGAGAAAAAGGCCGCTGGTAATACCAATGCACCTGATTCTGCAATTTGTAACATTGCTTGGTCATCCGTTACTGGAATCAATGTTTCGATTGAAATATCAGTGTCAGAACCTGTTAGCGTTAGACCTTCTTGATCAAGTACTAATTTAACACCCGTCAAAATTGGCATTGACGTACGAGATGAAATAGCACGACTAACATTATTCATTGCTTTAATAAAGACAGCTCGATTAATTGTAAATTGCATGATTATCTCCTCAACTTTTTTGCTTGCATGCCGAGCATGCGGCGCTTGCTGAATGATTTATTTAATAAATAAAAAAATAATAATAGTAATAAGGGGTGTGTATACTGTGGAAAACCTCAATATAGACCATTGCACCAAGGTTTGGTCTATGTATACAAGCCTGTGGAAAAATAAATTAAAACTCGTGAATTATTCACAATCGATTTTCGACTTAGTTGCTCAATTCTTCACGAATCTTTTGAACTTGATCGGCTAACATTGCATCATTTTCAATCGCAATATCAATTTTTTCAGTAGAATGCATGACTGTTGTGTGGTCCTTGCCACCAAATGCTCGCCCAATTTGAGGCAAAGAATCTTGCGTTAATTCACGTGATAAATACATGGCAATTTGACGTGGTACCACGATTTCTTTATTACGCTTCTTTCCCTTCAAATCAATGACGGTTGTGCCAAAGAATTTGGCCACGGTTTCTTGAATAATTGGAATGGTAATCGCACGTTGGCGCTTAAAGTTCATTGTCTCAAGAATATCGCGAGCAGTTTCAACCGTAACGGGCTTTGAGGCAAAACGCAACTTACCTGCTACTTGATTAAAGACACCTTCCAAATCACGTACGTTTGTATCAACAGCCGCGGCAATTTCATCAATGACATCATTGGGAATATTTAACTTTTCTTGATCGGATTTATTACGCAAAATTGCCACACGAGTTGGCAAATCAGGCTTAGTGATGTTAGCTGAATAACCTTGACCAAAACGGGTTACTAGTCGTAATTCTAGACCAGGGATTTCTTTTGGTAATTTATCAGATGTTAAAACAATTTGGTGGTTAGCCCGGGTTAGCGCATTGAAAGTATTAAAGAATTCTTCTTGGATTTTTTCTTTACCAGCTAAAAATTGCACGTCATCGACTAACAATAAATCAGCTGATCGATACTCACGCTTAAAGGCTTCGGTGTCCTTTTGTCCGCGCCGCAAAGCTTCTGTGAAATCGTTAATGAAATCCTCAGTCGTAATAAATTTCACCAAGGCGTTTGGATTACGTTCCAAAACTTTGTTTCCAATTGATTGCATTAAGTGGGTCTTTCCTAGTCCAACGCCCCCATAGATAAGTAGGGGGTTCCATTGTGTACCGGGATTATCAGCAATTGCTTGAGCAACAGCGTAAGCTTCACGATTTTCATCTGATGACACAAATGTTTCAAAACGGAATTCAGGATTCAGAATTGACTGCGTTACAAAATCAGCCGCAATTGATGAATTTGCTGGCGCTTCAGAAATTTGTGGTGTTTGTTCAAGTTGATCTTCAAATAGTGTTGTTGGCTGAGGCGCCACGAATGTAACAGCGGGAACCATAAAAGTTGGTTGACCATATAATTCAAGCGTAGCTGTCATTGCCGCTTGCATAAAGGATTCGTAATAATGTCCTTTTGGATCAAGCCATTCGGTGGCAACCTGTTCATGATTTGTCGTTAGATGTAGTGTGGCGGTACCGTTTGGATTTTCAACGACTTTTAAGGGTGTCAATGTGTCGACGAAATTGGAGTAAGAAAATCCTTGTGCGATACGCTCAGTTAGAGCTTTTTTAATGGCATTCCAAACTGCGACGGGATCCATAGTGCCAACCTCCTTTTTTAGTGTAGTTATAATTTCTGAATCGTTGGATGGGAGTTATCCACAAATCGTTCGCGATAATGACATTTTGCCAAAAGCGCGCAATTCAACAGGTTCCATTGTATCAGGGTGTGGATAAGTTTTCCACAAGGAATAACCCTTATATATCAATGATTTATTAGATTTTTGGTAACGTTTTGTAATATTCACAGCCTGTGTATATCTAAAAGGGGGTTATCAACTAGATGTGAATTAGAAAAAGTTAATAATTGTGGAAATCTGTGGATAACTCACTAAAAAAAGAGATATTTACAGGGGATTGTTGATAAACCAGAGCTTATACACCAAATGTTTGGGAGGTTATCCACATATTCACAGGGGATGATAAAACGAGTTATTAGACATTGTGGAGGATGTGGATAAAATGTGGATTATGGGGAAAACTCACCTAACACTCTGTTACGTTCTCTAATTTTATCAACATAACGGAGCGTTAGGTTATGGAAAACTTTAAACGTAAAACCTAGTAAAAAAATAAAGAAAATATAAAATGTTGAGTGTCATTACTTGGCATAAAAATGTAAAAATGTTTCACTATATATAGGTGAAATGGATGTAATCAGTATTATTTAAAATAAAAGCCAGCAAAACCTTGCATATTTAAAAAGTACATGGTAAACTGAAATATGAATTGTGGTTTGGCCTTGCCAACCGCAGGCCAAATCTAACTACGAATGGGAGGTGTATTCACATGAAGCGTACATACCAACCTAAGAAGCGTCACCGCGAACGTGTACACGGATTCCGTAAGCGCATGAGCACTAGCAACGGTCGTAAGGTGCTAGCACGTCGCCGCCAAAAGGGCCGCAAGGTATTGTCAGCCTAATTAGGTAAGGCCTTCTATTAGGATTACTGATAATGATCGCGCGTGGTTCGGCCATTTTGGCTGAATCACGCGTTTTCTATTGTCTTTAAAAAGTCTGGAGCAAACATATGCGTAAGAGTTACCGTGTTAAAAAAGAAGCTGATTTTCAGTTAGTTTTCGATCAACATCACTCGGTCGCAAATAAAATGTTTATTGTTTACACAATGGAGCGTGAACAACCAGCCCACTTCCGACTAGGAATTTCAATTTCTAAGAAAGTTGGGTTGCGTGGTCACGAGCGTGTGTGGGTTAAGCGCCGAATTCGCCAAAGCGTTTTGGAATTTAAGCCTAATTTGCGACAAGATGTCGATATTTTAGTGATTGCGCGCCCAGCAGCTCATGATCAGGACATGGCGATCATTAAACAAAATTTGGAACACGTCTTTAAGTTAGCAAATCTATTTGTTAATGAGGATGATAATTAAAATTACATATAATATGGAGAAAAACGATGCAGTCTGCTAAGAAAGTACTTTCAACGCGCTCTTCAATTACTGCCGTTATTGCCCTAATCGTTATGATTGTGGCTGGTGTGATGTACACAGGTCATGTTTCTGGGGATGGTTTCTGGCGAGGAATCATTATTGCCAACTTCTCACGCTCAATTTTGGGTGTTTCAGAGTGGTTTGGTAACAATTACGGGTTGGGAATCATCATCTTTACGTTGTTGATTCGTGTTTTGATCTTACCATTGATGGTTTACCAAACCGCTTCAATGCGCAAAATGCAAGAAGTTGCCCCTGCTTTGAAGGCACTTCAAGCAAAGTATCCAAGTCGTGATCGTGAATCTATGGCTGCGATGCAAGCAGAACAAAGTGCCTTATATAAGGAAGCTGGTGTTAATCCGTTTGCAAGCTTCTTGCCATTGATTGTACAAATGCCGATTTTGATTGCGTTGTATACGGCGATTCGTTCAACAAAGCAATTAGAAGCCGGTACATTTTTGTGGGCGCAACTGGGTCAACATGATCATTTGTTTATTTTGCCAATCTTAGCGGCATTGTTTACGTTTGCTTCTTCATACCTAGTAATGCTTGGTCAACCAGAAAAGAATGGTGTGACAACGTCAATGACATACATGATGCCAATTATGATTTTCATTTTTGCTATTAATGTACCGTCTGCCCTTTCTTTGTACTGGGTAGTGTCAAATGCATTCCAAGTGATTCAAACGTGGTCAATTCAAAATCCATTTGAAATCCGTCGTGAACGTGAAGCAAAAAAACAAGCTGAACGAGATCGTGAACGAGCAATCCGTAAGGCAAAACGCGCACACAAGCGCTAAAATTATCTGTAAATAAGACATGTGATGACACTACCGGTTAGTGCGCACATGTCTTATTTTTTTCAACCATAGTTGAACCATAAATATAGGTGAATGTTTGGTAAAATACTAACAACAGGGACCTAAATTTAGAATAAGGTGTGCTAAACTGGTAACTAATAAAATTATATGAGGAGCACGTTTATGAAAGCGTTTCGCGAGATTATGTCTTGGATTGTGCCAATTGCGATTGGATTAGTGATTGCGCTGCTAATTAAATCATATTGGTTTACTTTGGTTCGTGTTGATGGTACATCAATGGAGCCAAATTTGACAAATAACGAGCGGGTATTCGTTTTTAAACCAGAAACGATTCACCGTGGTAGTGTCATTGTGTTTGATGCTGATGGAGAAGATCCTGATGCAGGCGGTCACAAGGATTATGTAAAGCGTGTTATCGGGATGCCTGGAGATACAGTTAGTGCAGAAAATGGCGTGCTTAAGGTTAATAATAAGGTTGTTGACCAAAGCTTCATTCCGGAAACTGAACAAGTTGCAACTAATACCGTTAATAATATTGGTAATTGGTCTGATTTAGCTTCTTTGGGAAAGCACATGGGTTGGCAACGTCAGGTGACGGTAACCGTTCCTAAGGGGGAATATTTTGTCCTAGGAGATCACCGAACAGTATCAAATGATTCTCGTTACTGGGGATTTGTTGATGATAATAAAGTTCTTGGTGTGGTAAAAGTACCATTCTGGGGAAATGCACAAAATCGTACGAATGTTAATAAGCAATGGGAAAACTTTTTCGCTAAGTAAAATATGCAAAAAAATGCCGGCAAAATTTTGCCGGCATTTTTATTTTGTGGTAAAGAAACGTTTTTGGTTAACAGTAACTAACTGTAGTGCGGTATTAAAGGCCTGTGAAAGTTGGTTAACATCGGCCATCTTACTGGTGTCACCAGTAAATAGCATGCCGTCTTTATTAAGCAGCCAAATTTGATCACTGTATGCAAAAGCTTGTGAGAGATCGTGTAGAACCATTAACACCGTAAACTGACGTTCAGCTTGTAATGTTTGTAAGGTTTCCAAAAATAATTGTTGATATTGCAAATCTAAGTAAGTTGTTGGTTCATCTAAAATAATAAGAGTAGGCTGTTGTTGTAAGACAAAACCCAACCAAGCTAACTGTTGTTGTCCACCAGAAAGTGTGGGCATTGGTTGATCTAATAAATGCGTTAAGCTAAGGCGTTTGATAATGTCCATATCTAATGATTGATTGGTGAGCGCAAATAGTTCACGCACAGTTAGTGGTTCAAACAGTTCATTATGTTGGGCCAGTAAAGCAACCTTGGCTGGTAAGCCAGTCACCTCCCCTGCATGAGGCGCTAATTCTTTTGTGAGGAGTTTTAATAAGGTTGTTTTACCTGCACCATTTGGACCAATTAAAGTTGTAATATGTTGTGACTTTAACTCAGCGGATATGTTATTTAAAATCGTTTGTGAGCCACGCTTAACGGTTACATGATTAAGCTTTAGCATGACGCCCTCCTTTCAATAACATCAAGGCAAATAAAGGACCACTAATTGCTAATAAAACAGCACTAGTTGGCAATTCTTTAGGCGCTAAAATAGTTCGAGCTAGGGTGTCAGCGTTAATCAACAGTAAACTCCCCCAGAGCATGGTAGGTATAAGCAGTCCCTGTGACTGTGCATGTGGGGCCATCAATCGCGCTATTTGTGGCAGAATCGCACCAAGGAAAAAGACGACGCCTAGTAAACTGGTTAATGCACCGGTCCAAAGACCAATTGTAATTAAGATAAACCATAAAAGTTGGTTTTCATTAATACCTAATAATTTTACTTGTTGGCTTGGTAAAGCAAAATATTTTAATTGCGACCAAGCCAGCATTAAGAAGATGCCACCAATTAAAGTCACCATTAATAATTGGATAACCTGTAACCAGGTCACGGTGCCTAAGGTTGGTAAAGGTACGCCGAATCCCTCGCTAGCTAGATTCGTAAGAGCTTGAAATGTCATAGCGGTTGCGATCCCAATTAAAACTAATTGCAGGCGCGGGCGATTTTTTGGGATAAGCAAATGCCAACCAAGCATAATAATCAAGCCACTTAAACTACCAATTAATACATTTTGCGTTAAGAGTGTGGGCATTATAACTAAGATGCCTACGGTTAAGAATTGCGTCCCATTCATCATGCCTAGAATTGATGGATCCACCAGGCGATTGCGTAAGACAATTTGTAATAGCAAGCCACTGCTGCCTAAAATTGCACCACCAAATAGCGCGACAATTAAACGCGGTAAGCGGTAAATTAGGACTAAGTGCCAGGTTTGTGATTGCCCAGCAAATAATGCTGTTAAGGGGATGGTTGTTGTACCAAGACAAATAGCCAATCCAATGCTAACCAGGAGTACCAGGCCTAAAAGCCAATTATAATAATGCTTCATATTTGATTTAAAACTTTCTAATTTGTGCCAAGCCATACCTTAAGTTGATGATAGGCTTGCGGCGCGTTTAAGTTGGCCGTCATGGAAAATGTAGGTTCAGTTGCGCGATAAATATGTTGATTGTGGACAGCTGGTAGAGCCTGCCAATTACTTTGATTAAATAACGTATCAAAACTTTTAAAGACACTGTCAGGCATCGCATGCGCCATCGTAATAATAACATCTGGCTGGGCACTAGCAATTTGTTCAACATTCATTGTTGTATAAGCACCATCCCCACTGCCAATCACTGTACCACCAGCACGGGTAATTAAATCGCCGACATAGCTGTGTTGTGTGCCAACTAAGAACGCTCCACCAGGCATCCCCACTAAAAGTGCCACTTTGCGGTGCGTAGTTGTATGAACGGTTGGTAAATTAAGTTGTTTAACTAGCTTATCAGCTTTATTTTGACGGTGGAATGTCTTACCGACTTGGTGAATACTTGTGATCAAATCAGGTAATGTATCAACATTTAGCGCAGTTGTTTTAATATGAGCGCTGGTTAATTTGGTTTGATAATCAGAAACTAATGCGTGGTCAAGATAAACCATATCAGGGTTTAAGTTAGCCATTTTTTCTAGGTTTGGGGCCACATGGTTCCCGACTTTGGGTAAATGAACGTAGCGTTTAGGGAGCGTTTGATTTTCACCAGGTGTAGGCGCGCCGACTAATGGAATGGCTAATTGATTAAAAATTTGTGCCTGAGCGTTGGTTGTGACAATCACGCGTTGTTGTTTAACTGGTTGCGAGGTTTTAGTTATGGTAGGCTGCATCGTCAACCAGAGCCAGCCCCCGATTAAACATAAGAGCAGTAGCAATAAAATACCCAGGAAAGTTTGTTGTTTTTTGGGCATGGCTTATGGCCTCTTGAAGAAGGCGAGCGCTAGTGCTGCTAAAATACCAACGAGAACACCACCGCCGACAATGGGAATAACTGGTAAATCACTATTAGTCTTTGGTTGGTGAATCTGTTTACTTGCCGTTGACTGCTGATGTGACTTTAATGTAGTAGATGAATGTTTGGCAGAGTTTGATGATCCATCTTTTGCCGTTGATGATGTAGCTGAGTGAGTGTCTGTGCTAATATCTTCTGCGCTACTTGATGTGACGTTAGCTGTTGAGGCATTAGATGAGACAGCAGTAGCAATATCAGTGTTTTGTGTTGCACTTGTCGGCGCTGTGTCTGTTGATGTTGATTGCGCAACATCCTGTTTATCGCTAGCCTTAACGGTTGGTGCTTGACTGCTTTGAGCCACGGTAGTTGTTTTAGCGGCAGGTGCTGGAATGGCAGATGTATCTAAAACTAAACCAACAATATAATTATGGTGATAATTAATGCTGTTTACATCAACTTTAATGGCCGTATTGTGACGAGCTGCCAAGTTTGATGTGACAAAACTATAGGTTAATGTTTGCGTGTTACCGGCTTGGCTACGTGAAGTACTAACCCCACCACCATCAACGCTTAAGACTTGCACAGGATAATTGCCAAGACTAGTGTCAGTTGAAACTGTAGACGTTACTGTGTATTGATCACCATTCGTTGAAACAGTAGCAGAGCTGGCAAAATAAGCAGATGCATATGAAGCACTATTAGTCCCATTCTCAAGAACCTGCATGGGTACGTTATAAGTATCAGCCTGTACTTGTTGTCCGATAGTCAAGAGCGTGACACCACCAATGACACTTAACAAGAATTTTTTAAATGTCATCGCTATTAGTGCCCCTTAAAGAAATTAACAAGTAATGTTGTCCCAATGAACCCAATTGCGGCAGCCAAAGCAACACCGATACCAATAATAGCGGCACGCTTAGTTGGTGATTGCATTACTGAAGTAGTCTGCTTAACAGGTTGCTTGGTAGGCGTCTTTAACTTAATTTGCTTTTCTTTAGTTGTATGCGTAGCAGGAGCATGTTTTTGGTCGCTGGCTGGCTTAATCGTTGTAGACATCTTATTAGGTGTCGCCATTTGTGACGCTGGCGTAGTTGTTAAGGCGTTGTCAATTGGTGATACTACAACAGGTGCTGGCGTGGTTAAGTTTTGAGCAGGTACATTATTATTGGTTGGCGTAGCGGTCATTAATGTAGCGTCGTTTTGTAAGGCATTGGCAATTGTTTCATGTGAAACAAGAGTATTTGCAGTTGGTGCTAAGCTAGTTAATGCCGTCGTCGTTGCTGTATTTGTTGTAGTACCAGTAGTTGTGCTTGGCGCAGAAAGTAACTTACCGACTACCAAACGAATCTCATAGTTTTCGTTGTATGAAATTGGTGACGTAAATTGCACGTGGATAAATGTGGCAATAGCGTTATTAAGTTCATTTGCAGCCAAGTGCAATGAGAATGTTGATTCATAAGCGTCGCCCTTATCGACTGTATTCACCAAAGTTGCTTGGTGTTTAGAATCGGTAAAAGTAATTGGGTTTTGCCCCATCATCTTAGGTGTATGGCTGGTAATGTAAGCCGTGTATGAACCATCAGCATTTTTATCTAACTTAATTGAAGATAAGAAGTATTGGCCAGCGATTGAATCCTCATTATTGTCGCTACGTAAAATTTTAAGCGCGTGAAGTTCAGAATGATTATCAGCCACTTGCTGCTGTGTGGACGTTGGAACTGATGTACTTGGTGTCTTGTCAGGCGTGCTAGTAGTTGGCTTTGGTGTTTCAGCCGGCGTATCCGGTTGCGTTGTTGGTTGTGGGTCTAATCCTGGTGTCGTTGGTTGTGTCTTAGACCAAATGTTAGTCATGTCAAACGTAACATTTGCTGGATACCCCTTACTTGGGCTCATTGGGACACTCGTAAATGACTTGAGGGTTACTTTATTATCTGAACCAGGCTTTAAGTCAGCTGTTGGAATAGTAAACGTGACACTTTGACCGTCGATGGTTTGTGTCTTACTGTCCAATTGCACGTAAGGGATTAGCTTCAAAGCCCCCACTTTATCATCGTTAAAAGTCAAAGTAACGTTAGTAATATCTCCCTTAACGGCTAAGTGAGCGACCGGCTTAAACCAAGCATCCATCCCTTGATCAATCGTGATTGGTGCATCCGCTTCAAGTGAAACGGGCGTTGTTGTGTCAATTGGAGACAAAGTAGGTGGCATTTCAGATGAAGTTGGTGCATCAACCGATGTTTTCGTAGCATTAGCCGTATCAATGACTAAATCCGCATCGGGTTCTTCGTGCCAACCAATGGCTGGAACATCAATGACCATGTGGGTTGGCAAGGTTGCTTGCCAGTCACTAGTTGGCATTGTCACGATCCAATGTAACCCGTCTTTTTTAGCGTCATGCCCCATGACGCTAAAGCTGGTCATCATGTCCATATTTTGTTGTGACTTGGCTGAAATATCAATGGTCACATTACCATTTTTAACTGTTAATGAACCAGTGTTATTCATGTATTGCATCATGGCTGAAGTATCAGTTGTCCCAGTTTTATAGACATTTAAATTAACATCATAAGTCCCGTCAGTTAGAGTTAAACCGGTTGCATTGGTTTGTGTGGTACTTGCAGATACAATAGTAGGAAAGCTAGCAGCCGGTGTAGATACTAACAGACCACCTAAGGCAGCCGTTGATAGTAAGACAGCTGCACGTGAAAATGTACGCATAATTTTATAAACTCCCGAATAGATAAGTTAGCTTAGTGAAGCTTGGTGGTGTTGGCTGTGTTAAAGGCAAAATCAGCATTAGGTTCTTCATGCCAGCCAATTAGCGGCACATCGATAACCATATGCGAAGCCATTGTGTTTTGCCACACACTGGTAGGCATTGAAACTAACCAGTGTGTACCTTGCTTAACCCCAGTATAATTATTTAAAGAAAAACTCGTCATCATATCCATATCAGCTTGTGACTTAGTTGAAACATCAATCTTGACAGTGCCGTTAGCAATAGTTAACACAGCAGTATTATTCATATATTGCATCATGGCAGAAGTATTAGTCGTACCTGTTTTGTAGACGTTTAGTGGGACTTGGTAAGTTCCATCAGATAGAGCTAACGTATTACTAGTAAGCTGCGTTGTTGTGCTAGCCGAAACGGTAGCGGTTTGTGACATAATGGGCATAGTTAATAACACGCCACCCAAGGCAACGGTTGATAGTAATACAGAAACGCGTGAAGTAATAGTCATGATAAGTATTTAATCCCCCATGTTTTATCTAATAACGTTGTTATAAAAGGCTTTTATTCATGTGAAAACATGTTCAAATGTTAACATATGTTATTTTAGACCTAGCTTATAGATAAAGGCAAGTCATAATCCGAGTTTTGGGAAATTTGTCACGAGGTGGTAAAATAACAGTAGCATTTAATATGGGAGAAAATTATCATGAAGCAAACTTTTGCGATTGTGGGATTAGGTCGATTTGGTAGTTCATTGTTAGAATCTTTGATTGCTGCCGGTCAAGATGTGTTGGTTATTGATAGCAATCCAACTTTGGTTGAAAATTATATGGATATTGCGACACACGCAGTTATCGCTGATGCACAAGATGAAGATGCTTTGCGTGATTTAGATTTACCAAGTTTTGATCACGTGATTGTAGCGATTGGCCACAATCAGCAAGCTTCAATTTTAACAACTATCCTATTAAAAGATATGGGGGTTCGGCACGTTGTTGCTAAGGCAGAAACTAATCTACACGCGCGGGTGTTAGACAAAGTTGGCGCTGATCAAGTTGTGCGACCAGAACATGAAATGGCGCAACGTTTAGCTGAACAAATTATGACGCCTAATTTAATTAACTACATTGATTTAGGTGATAAGCATTCGCTAGGTGAAATTAAAATTGCCAATTTGAAATTTGCTAATAAATCGATTGAGGAATTAAATTTACGTAATGATTATGGGTTAAATATTATTGCGATTAAATCCCAAGGCCAAGTTAGCGTGACGCCTGATGCGAGTGAAATTATTCAAATTGGAGATGTCTTGACTGTGGTTGGTGCTAGTACGGATGTTAAGAAGTTTGAAGCGTTGGTTGATAAAACGAAGTAAAATCAAGAGGATATCTTGACTATCTTTTCATAAATCAGTATAGTTGGTACTAATAATTGGCGTCTCGATGAAGAAAGAGGCATTTATTAGATTTAACAGAATCAGAGAGCTTATGGTGGGTGTGAATAAGTCTGTTATTAATAGATGTGGAACTTTTGGAGGAACAAAAATTACCCGTAATTAAGTTGCTTGGTTAATGAATCAAGAATTAGGGTGGAACCGCGTTATCAAACGTCCCTATGTCAAATTTAATTTGGCATGGGGACTTTTTTTGTTCCCATGCAGCGAGGTGTAATTATGCAGAAGGTTGATAAGGAACGTGAACTATCACGAGGATTAAAATCGCGTCATATTCAAATGATTGCGATTGGTGGTGCAATTGGAACAGGATTATTCCTAGGGTCCGGATCGGCCATTAAAACGGCGGGACCATCATTGATTTTGGCATATGCTATTACAGGCTTGTTTGCCTACTTAATGATGCGCGCAGTTGGTGAACTACTCCTATCGAATACAAAATTAAGATCATTTATTGATTTTGTGCGCGAGTATTTGGGTGAGAAATGGGAATTTGCAATTGGCTGGGCTTATTGGTTAAGTTGGGCCAGCTTAGCCATGGCCGATTTAACGGCCACCGGTATTTATCTACGTTATTGGTTCCCGATGATTCCGCAATGGGTAACGCCATTAATTGTTGTCGTAATCTTAGTGGCCTTAAATTTGGTCAATGTCCGTTGGTTTGGTGAATTAGAGTCCGGCTTTGCATCAATTAAGGTGTTTGCGATTATTGCGTTGATTGTTGCCGGATTGGGGTTAATTGCAACAGGTTTTCATACAGGTCATGACACAGCATCATTTGCTAATTTAGTGAATCATGGTGGTTTCTTCGCAACTGGGTTGTCGGGGTTCTTGATGGCTTTTCCAATGGTTATTTTTGCCTTTACAGGAATTGAAATGGTCGGATTAACGGCGGGTGAAACTGAAAATCCTGAGAAAGATTTACCAAAAGCGATTAATTCAGTACCCGTCAGAATTGGTTTGTTTTATGTTGGCGCAATTGCCATTATTATGGCGATTTATCCATGGAATCATATTGATACGAATCAGTCACCTTTCGTGCAAGTGTTTGCGGGGATGGGGATTAAGTTTGCTGCTGATATTATTAATTTTGTTGTCTTAACATCAGCATTATCAGCAGCTAATTCCGCAATTTTCTCTACATCACGAACGTTGTATGTGTTAGCTAAGAATCGGCAAGCACCGCAATCATTGGCTCGCGTATCTAAAAACATGGTGCCGGTGACAGGAATGTTAGCATCAGCTGGGATTTTCTTAGTGGTGGTGTTACTTAATTTCTTCTTCCCGTCAGGAATTTTCACATTGATTACGGGAGTTGCAACGATTAGCTTTATCTTTGTGTGGCTATTGATTATGGCTGCCCACATTAAGTATAAGCACACACAAAATAGTTTGGCTAATCCATATAAAATGCCATGGTTCCCAGTAACTAGTTATTTAACCATTGCTTTCTTCATTGGTGTATTAGTTATTTTGGTATTAAGCCCAGCTACACAATTGTCAGTAATTGCTACGATTATTTTCTTTGTAGTAATGATTGGTGGTTATAGTTTTTGGCAGAAGCGATAAAAGTAGTTATATAAAGCATCTCTAAGTGAGGTGCTTTTTTTATCGGTTTGATTTTATCGATTATCGATATTATAATGCTGATAAACGATAAAAAAGGATTAAAAAAATGAAAGCAAAAATAAATTTCCTGAAATTTTCTGTGATAATGATTGGCATTGTCTTAACCGGTTTAGGAGCGGTATTAGCTTGGTTAATGAGTTGGCGATTAAGTATTCATGTGGGGTTTATAGCAGTCCCTTTCTCGGTAGTCGGATTGCTAGTAGCCATTTGTTTAATTTTGGGCGTGTTAGTATCTGCATGGCAATTATTAAAATTAATTCAAAGTGCCCAACCTTTTGCACAACAAGCCGTTAAGTATTTAAATCGAATTACTAAAATGGCGACAATTTTAGTGGGATTATTTATTGTGATGATGCCCCTCTTTTATTTGATTGCGGTATTTGACGATGCACCGGGGATGATTATTATTAATTTATTTATTATTGCAATGTCAGCCATGGTGGGTGTCTTTGGCGCCATTTTAGCGCAACTATTTAAACAAGCAATGTTGATGAAATCAGAATTAGACTTAACAATTTAAAGGAAAATATTATGGGTGTTATTGTCAATTTAGATATTCTGTTAGCGCAACGTAAAATGTCGTTAACAGAATTATCAGATCAAGTTGGAATTACAGTGGCCAATTTATCAAATTTAAAAACAGGTAAAGCAAAAGCAATTCGCTTTTCAACGTTGGCGGCATTGTGTGCTGCTTTAGACTGTCAACCAGGCGACTTATTATCGTATAAATAAGAAAGTAGGTTTTTCATGGACAATGAGGGAAATTTGTTAGTCGCAAGTATTGGATTTTTGATTGTATTTGCAATTTTATACGTGTTAATCCGCGTAGTAGTTAAGTTAGGTCGCTTTGAAATGAGTGTGTCAAAGCAAGTAGGCTTAGCGGTTGTTTTTGCGCTAATCATTAGTGTGTTTATAAAATTTATTTGAAGAATAATTGTAAAAAGGTCCACGCAACTTGCGTGGACCTTTTTGCTAGCTTAATTTAAAATAATTCACCTTTTTTATGCCAACGTTACATATTGATTTTTAGTACGATTAAGCCGGGTGATTCCATACACCACGCAAATGACTGAAATCAAACTAAGACCTAATCCAGCAGTAACAAATAATGTCACGATGCCAATACCGGATAAAATCATGATGGTCTTTTTTGATAAATGATCTGCAAACAGGCCTAAGATTATAAATAGTAATCCAATAATGGCAGTTGCAACCACCCCGTATAGGATACCAGACTGTATCTTATCCGTAATACCAGCATAGACATCTGGATTCTGTGCGGCATATTTAACAAAATTGGGATCGGTTTTGAAACTATTACGATTAGTATAATTGTACAAGGTTACCAACCATGTGATAATACCACCCAGGCTGATAAAGTATTTCGGTTTCATCTATGTTTACAACCCCTCTTAACGATTTAATGATCCAAATATTCTTTGATAAGTGTGGCGCTTACCCCGGACTGCAACTGATAAGGCAAAAATGTTTTCAGGAGATGCCATCCCACCGGAATCAGCATCTCCAAATTCATAAGCGTCAACAAATCCTCGCTTAGAAGCCAGGGCCATCTCACGAATTGAATCTACATCGGCACCTTCTTGGCTAGTGCTAAAAGTCACAGCCGACAGACCACCATGTTCTCTAATTCGAATAGCAGTTTGGCGTAATAACTCCTCACTAACACCGGGAATTGTTCCTGGTGCGGGCAGATAGATAAGATCTACACCAGCATCGATGACCTCTGCGATTTCATTGAACTCAGTCATTTTATTCACAGTATCTAATGCATAGTAACGATTCAATAGAATCAGACCATCATAGTTTTTTCTAACTTCACGAATTGCTGCTAGTACACGCTCTTGCGTTACAATTTGTGGGTCATAATAACCAGTAATACCAATAAAATCGGGTTGCATTTCAATTAGTTTTTCAATTGCATCATGATTAGCAGTAACGCCGCTAACTTCATCATTAACAATTAAGTTAGCACCAACTAGTCTACCAGTGAGTTTTTTGACGGCTTGAATCATATTCTCACCAGAAGCAGGGGTGACATTAGTGACTTTTGGACTAAAAACATTTAGCTTTTTAAGCAAAAGCATATCTGCACCACTACCGGCAGTGATTTCGGTATTACTAATACCAGAAACATATTCAGGAGCTTCTGCCGCATTTTCGGCAATTACAACACGACCTTGGCTGTCAGAAATCGCCTGCTTAAGACTATCACGTGTTGGTGCCTGGGCGAAATCAGAAGCAAAACAATTTAGTATTCTTTTCATCTCATTACTCCTTATCCGACTGATGGATGCCTTTCAGATCATTCATTTGTTGATATACGTCTGCTAATTGTTGACTAAAGAGTGTTAAATTTTCAATGGACATCAATTGATCTTCAGCATGTCCGAATAGAACGGAGTAAGGAATACTCTGACCTGACGCTTCGGCCTTAACAATATCGAAATGATAATCATGAGCATTGGCGTATGCTTGACGAGAATCTTCAAAAGCCTTTTTCATTTCATCATATTTGCCCTGTTTACTATATTCTACGGCTTGCAAGTCTAGCTTTTTGACTTCACCCACCGCGGCAATAATTTGAAATGCGGCCTCTTGTACATTTTCAATAGTTATTGTTTCCATCTGTTATCACTCACCTTTAAGCATTTCAAGCGCTTGGTCTAAAACATGATCTGCATTTGTTCGGCCAAAATCAATGGGGCTAATAACGGCAACAGGTCGTTCATTATCAATAGTTTCTTTAACAAAGTCTTCCAAATAGCCAACTTGAGGGCCTAATAAAATGGCATCGGTTGCTTGCCATAAATCAGCTAACCTAGTTTCACTTTCGGCATGAATATTAACATCAATATCACGATTTTTCGCAGCCTCTTGCATTTTTTGAACTAAAAAGCCGGTTGACATTCCTTGATTGCAAAGTAACAAAATATCTTTCATGATTCATAATCTCCTTTAACTTATCTAAAATACTAACTAGAGTTGCGCTTCTTCTGCTTCTAATACGTTTAACGAACGCTCATAAACCTTAAGGAATGGCCAATAAATTAACGTCGCAATCGCAATCAAAACAAGTTGTAAAATTGAATTACGGATATCCCCACCACTGGCCAACCAAGCATTCAAGAATGGTGGTACTGACCATGGAATGAAAATCACTAATCGTGAGACTAGCCCTAGGGCTGTTGCATAGTAAGCAACTAGGAGTGTAATTATTGGACCAAATACAAATGGTATAAACATAAAGGGATTAAGCATAATTGGGAACCCGAAGATGATAGGTTCATTAATGCCAAACATAGTGGTTGGTAATGTCGCTTTCATCAAAAGTCGGTGTTCTTGACGACGACTAAATAGAAAGACGGCAATGACTAATCCCAGTGTTAATCCAGTACCACCAATGTGCAAATAAATGTCACGGAAATTTGATTGAATAATGTAAGGAATCGGCTCTCCGGCTGCATAAGCTTGCGTATTTTGCACCATCATTGGTGTCAATGGTGCCACAATGGCTGGTCCAGTGTATCCTGCAGGATGAATTCCAATCATCCAAAGTAGCCCAGTGACAATTTCTAAAATACAGTAGCCGGGTAAACTCGTTGCTAACCCAGTTAACGGTTGTTGAATAACCGCATAAATTGCTGAGTAAACTTCAAGATGGAAAACCACTGGGAAGAGGAAAGCAATAGTACCAAAAACTAAAAATGTAATCATAATTGGGAAAATGGTACTAAATACTTCAGTAACAGCTGGGGGCACTTGCCCGCCCACACGAACTTGCAAATGTTTATTATCTGCTAGTTTCATGAATAAGATAGCTGCAAAAATCCCAACAATTACGGATACGAAGAGTCCGTTAGCGCTAGTTGAAGTCGTTGAAAAGGCGGAAGAAACTAGTACTTTTTTCGTTGGATCAGCTACTAATGGCACAAGTGATTTTAGCGGTTGAAAGACGAAGACAACAGCTAAAGCCACAATTGATACTGACAGCGGACTTTTAAATTTTTTATTAGTTGCCAATGTATGGGAAATCATTACTACGACTAATAGAGCTAGAATGTTCATCGATCCATTAGTAATTCGATTACCGACATCTTGGAGTAAAGTTAGGGTATCTTTATTTACTAAATTACTTAGCAGACCGGTACTTGGTGACAAAATAACCTGATTAATCATGGTCATCAAACCAGAGATAACGAGGTATGGAATTAAGTTAATAAAGGTATCTCGCAATGAACGCATATAAACGTTTTCTCCCATTGCGCGGGCCATTTTCATCAGCCCTTTGCCCCCTTTATCTTTGATATTGTTAATTAACGTAGCCACTATGTTCACTTCTTTCTTAAATATATTCTTTTGCTAATTGATATATCTGTTTGCCTGACTTTGAACGAACAATTTCCGTCAAAGTTTTCCTGTCGTTCACTAATTTAATTAAGCGCTGGACGACCAGCTTAGTTTCAGTATGTTCCGTAAAAGCTGTAACAATTATCATTTTGATTGGTACTGACTCAGGAGAAATTTGTGTCACAATTTGAACGGGCTTTTCAAAGATGGTTAAATTGACACAATCTTTGATAACGCCTTCATGAACCCCTGCATGGGCAATTAATATTCCAGGGGCCACAACCATATAAGGACCAAATTGTTCAATATTTTCAACAATTTTGTCGTAATAGTGATTTTCGATATATCCACGATTAATTAATGGTGCCATCGCAAGGAATAAACCTTCCTGCCACGTATTTGCGGCAGGTATTAACTGGTTTAATTCCTGTAGAAATATATAGTTTCTATTAAACGGAATATCGTTAATGCCATCCTCCTTACTAAAGTAATGAATTAATTCAAGATCCAAACGGGCCTGATTGTGAACCGTAGCATTTCTTTTTATAATTTGATAAAGTTCATCAATTCTTGCGGCATTAACATTTTGGTGAACGTCAATACTAAGATGCAAGCGATGAGCAATTTCCGCCAAATCATCGCGACTAAGAATAGAATTAACGTAAACTTCATTGTTAAAAGGCGCGGTATCATTATTTGGCGTAGTAGGTTTAAGAACTAAATCATAATGATAACTATCTTGTTGATGATAGTCATGGAGTGAAATAGCCTTAACCTTGACGTCATCACCAAAAGTTGATTCCAAGACACTTTTTTGGAATTCAGATATAATTTTGCCTTCTTTACATACTGCTAAAACCTGTTTGGGTACTGACTGTAATTCAGTATTTTGATTTGTTAATGCTGTTGCAAAATATAAATAAATTAAAGTTATATCGGAGCGCGTTAAGTGAATTTCGAATGCTTTCTGAACGGACTGCGTACCAGCCTGAATATCATTGAATAAGTTATTCTCTTTAATTTCTACCGTATCAAACTGTTCATCCATAACGATTCCTGAACGTTGACGACTCTTAATTACCGAATACGTATGTCGTAAAAATAGTGGATACAATAATTTGTTTTGTCGAATGTCATAGTTATATTTATGAGCAATTTGCGTAGATAGGTCATCCATTAAATTCAGAAACATTTCTGGGTACTGGTTAGTGCTAGTTTGACCATATTCAGTAGTAATATTACGCAAATTATCAATCTCTGACTTAGGTATATCTATCACCGCTAACTGATTCAATTGATCAATAACCGTTTGGTGCTGTGTTGCGCTATTAGTTGACATCATCCGCAGCCTAATAACGTACGGATAAAGAAAGAGACTTAGGTTTAAAAACTGCATGTCATTAAGCTGCCAACCATCCCATTCAGCTAATTCGCTAACAACTAGTAACACGGAATGTAACTTACTTTGATTAAATAATTTAGTTAAATCAGAATTTTTAGGTGCGCGGCCTTCTCTACCATAGGTGTACAAGTTGGAAACGTCGAAGTCGTTAAAAATAATACGTGTCAACATTTGCGTCTTTTCTAAACGAGATGCCTTAATGACATATCCCTTACGTGGCAAATAATTGATTTCTAATCCATTGACACTTAATACCTCACGGGCCATTCGAATATAGTATTTAATACTGCTAATTGATAAGTAATATTTCTCTGCTAATGATGCTGCGGATAAAGCGTTATTTTCAGATAATAGCAGTTCCATTAAAACGATATTTCCTCTGTGTTTTTCATCTTGTTGAGAAAAATTATTACCTATTTTTGACAATTTTTCCGCCAATTGAATATCAGAAATTCGCGTCCCACTATGATGGTCTTGTTCTAATAAATCAGGATATTCATTCCTGAAGTTTTGTAAGTGCCATCTCACCGTTCTTGCTGGAATCGTTAGTTGTTGAGAAATTGTTTTTACAGTAACAAATTCCTTAGTACGGATTAAAAATGTCAATATCTTTAAAGTGCTTTCATTCACCATTTATTCACCCCTTACTGGTATAACGTGCTACATTTCGTCGCAGTGATTTATTTATACCAACAATAATTATCTTTTGGAAGCGCATTCATGGATATGTTTCCATAAGCATCAAGAACTACATTTATTAATCCAAAACGCTAATTCACCCGTATTAACAATAGACGAGGTGTTAATCTCATCTCAGTATTTGTCAAAGCTATTCAACAGTTGTAATTTGCTTTATACCAGTATCAATTAAATGCATCACTTCAATCGTTTGTTCATCGGTGCTGGCTTTTGGCTTACCATTGATAATGGTTTCATACAAATTTTCATAGTAACGGCTGTAATCGCCCACTTCTGACACAACCTTTTCTTGATGATATTGACCATCATCATCAATATAAGTTAATGTTCCATACTCTTCTGGTTTATCAACCCCAAAATCAGGATTGTCTGGCATATAAAACATCTTTAAATGTTCTTCTTGCTTATCAGTCGTTTCCTTAATAAAGACACCTTTTTTACCGTAAACGGTGAAACTTGGCCGAGGTACTAACCGATAATAACTAGAAGAAACTGAAATTTTTGTGTTGCCATAATATAAATCAACATCAAAATAATCGTTCATGTGGCCTTTTCCAAGTAATTGGCGGACATCATACCTGACGTCATCTGGATTTCCAAAGTAAGAGATGATTTGATCAAAAGTGTGGCAACCGTGACCATATAAGAAACTGTTATGAATAGAAAATTCTTTATTCTTTTGTTCTGGAACTGTTGGACGATAATAATCAAATGTATTATCTAGCTCAATTAAGTCCCCTAATTTGCCACTCTCAATTACCTTTTGAACCGTAAGCCAATCAGAGTCAAAGCGGCGATTTGTATAACATTGCAGCAACAAGTTCTTTTGTTTAGCATAATCATATAATTCTCTAGCTTCGGCCTCTGTATCAGTAAAAGGCTTTTCCAAAACTAAATTCTTACCATGATCCAAAACATCCTTAGCTACCGTCAAATGAGCTGGTGCGGAGACCGCTGCAACGACTAACTGAATTTCTGGATCATTATAGATATCATTAATGTCAGTCGTGTAGTTGATACCTTCAATTCGTTGCCAAGTATCTTTTAATGAGCGCGCATAAATTGTTTTAACGTTAATCTTATCCTTTAATTTCAAAGCAAAAGGCAAGTGATATCGATTGGTGCTCTTTCCGTTCCCGATATAAGCAATTGTTAACTTTTGAGTCATAATAATCCCCCATTTAACTATGATGTGCTGTTCAACAATTAAATAATATCACCTATGTAAGCGCTTACTGCTCAGGGGTGTCGGACAATTTTTGGCAATTGTTATCACCAAATAATTATGGGTAGCATTAAAAGGTATTTGGATATGGCCTTTTTGGGTGGTCAGTTTAAGTAATAACCAAACACATTGTTTTTAACATCTCGCCTCTGGATACCTGTGGCATATACTAAAATTCCGGCAAAAAAAAAGACTTTGTAAATTTTGAATTAAAATCTACAAAGTCTATTATTTCAAACATTTTGTGCCGGCTTTATTGTCACTGCACATAAAAAGCCAAGGGCCAGTGACCCTTGGCTTTTGTCATTATACGTCATAATATGGTGCACACTAATTCAGCATTAGTGCAAAAGCAATTGATAGGCTTTACGTTCACCATCACGTGTAACAGGCATTTGAATCATACCTTGATAGTCAAATCCGACCGTCGTAATAACATGTTGCATAACGGCATTACTTGGATGCGTATCAATACGAATATCATCAAAACCTTGATCAGCAGCTAGGGTAACTAAATCACGTAGCAATTGCTTTGAAAGCCCTTTACCGCGGATTGTACCATCAATTGCTACTCGGTGAATAACAACATAATCTTGACTATTATTTTGCCAAGAACCATCGAGTGCTTCGTAGGGCTGCTCAGGACCAGGCACTAATTTCGCGACACCGGCAACTTGGCCGTCATAGATTAAAACGTAGGCAATGTTAGCCTCAATGGCCTTTAAAAATTCGGCACGATTGGGACCTTCTGAACCTTGCCATTGAGGCAAATTCTGGCTTGCCAAATAAGCAATTGCCTGGTCAGTAATCGCAATAATAGCATCCAAGTCTGCTTGGGTAGCTTTACGAGTGTACGTTAACATATAAATGTTCCTCTGAAAAAAATTTTAAATACAATAATCGATATTATTATATAGATGACTTATTTTTTGTCAATGTTTTATATATTACAATTTCATTAATTTTAATTCTAGTTGTTGAACGGCTGCTTGTACGGCATCCCAGGGCGCACCAACAATTGGTGAGTAGGTTAAGTCTAGGTCGCTAAATTCAGTCACTGTCATGTGATTATGGATAGCTGTTGCAAAAATATCGGTCCGTTTTGCCACTTCGCTACCAGCATGTCCAATTAATTGTGCACCAATCAATTGATGTGTGTTTTGATCAGCTGTTACACGGAGGATGATTTTTTGTGCGCCTGGAATATAACCCTTATGGTCGTCAATTTCGGCAGTAATGGAAATTGGCTTGTAACCCGCTTGCAAAGCCTCATGAGATAATAATCCTGTTCGCGCAATAATTAAATCAAAAACACGAAGTACTTGTGAGCCAACTATGCCAGCAAATTTACTTGGAAGTCCTACAATATTGGCACCCGCAATCCGTCCTTGTTTATGGGAGGTTGTGCCTAGCGGTAGATATGTTTGACCTAATAGGCGATGTTTCGTTGCCACTAAGTCCCCAGCCGCATAAATATCCGGTAGATTAGTTTGCATATAATCGTTAACAATCACCGCTTGTTGTTCATTAACAGCCGCACCAGCATCGATTAACAGTTGACTATTGGGTTTAACGCCAACGACAACTAATACAAAATCAAATAGTTGTGTCTCATCGCTACCCTGTAACTGATAACCATTTTCTGTTGCAGTAATTGACTGAATTGTTTGGTTTGTTAAAACATGCACGCCATGATTAGTTAATTGCTGATGTGCTTGTTGCGCTAAGTCAGCATCAATCGTTGATAAAATTTCGGATCCACGTTGAAGTAGTGTAACTGTAACATTTTGACGTTGGAGTGCTTCAGCCATTTCAATCCCTACATACCCAGCCCCGACAATAGCGACTCGTTGGGGCTGATTATTTTGAAGTTGGTGACTAATTGCTAAAAAATCACCCATAGTATGTAGAACATGAACACCAGTCAAATTTTGACCATTTAATGGAATTAAATTAGGAATTGCTCCGGTACCAACCATTAGTTGGTTATAAGCAAATGTTAATTGTGTATCAGCCTGTTCGGCTAGTACCTGATGAGATTCGGCATCAATTTTGGTTGCCCAAGTGTTCATATAAAAATCAATGTTGAACGCTTTTAAATCATCAATGGTACGATGTGCTAAGTTTTGCCAAGGAGTTACTTCACCACTAATTGCGTAGGGAATACCACAAATTGATAAGTTTGGAAACTCATCGGCTAGAATCATCGTAATGTTGATGTCTTGATTTAATTCACGAGCACGTAAGGCTGCAGAAATACCGGCATCACTACCACCAATAATTAGCAAATCCGTTTGGATAATCGCCATATAATTATCTCCAGTTTTTAAAATATAGCGTAAGTATACGTGTTTTTTTGCCAAAAGGCGATAAAAAAATAACGTTCCACGTGGAACGTTATTAAAAAATTACAGCTAAGTAATATTATTTACAAAAGTTCAATTAGAATCACGCCGATAAGCATCAAAACGAGGCCTAATAGCTTAAGTGGTGTGATGCGATTTTTAATGGCACCTAAAAGACCAAATTGATCAATGTTTAAGCTACCAATGATTTGTCCAAATAACGCTAACACCACCACTGTTCCGGTCCCAATAATCGGGACAAAAAATGCGTTAGACGAAATATAAAGAGCACCTAAAAGACCACCTAACCAAATCCACCAAGGTAATTTCTGACGTCCCAAGTTAGGTAGATGCTTAAATGAACGTTGCAAGATATTTACTATAAACAATAAAATTGTCCCGACAACGAATGAAATCCAAGCCGCTTGTAATGGCGCATGTAATAAACCACCTAAATGACCGTTAACAGCAGATTGGATTGCAAGAAAACTACCAACTATAACAGCAGTTAGTTGCCAAATTAGCCGGTTACTTTTATTAGTGTTAGTTTGTTTTTCGATTTGATTACGTGCTAAGTAAGTTGGTAATGCAACAACGGTTAGAACACCCATTATAAGTAATAGAACGCCAATGATTCGCCAGATTGATAGCGGATGTGGCGTTGTATCAAACCAGCCAAAATTATCAATTAACATACTCATTAGGACCTGCCCTAAAATAGGCATGATCACAGTTTGCACACTACCAAGGATTGGGAATAGTAGGATATTGGTTGTTAAGCCGATCATACCGAGTAAACCACCTAAGTATGCCCACCAAGGTGTCTGGCTAATCTGGACTGAGGTTAAGCCAATATGCCCACCGCTTACCAAAATAACAATGGTTAAAAAAACTGTTCCAATTGCAAAGGAAATCAATGAGGATAGAAAAGGTGAAATGACATACTCACGTAATCGTGAATTAATGGCAGTTTGAAACGGAATTAAACTACCAGCAATAATTGCAATTAATAACGCCATCGTACTCTCCTATTTGTGATAAGGGCTGCCTTGATTAATCATAAAGGCACGATAAATTTGTTCAGTTAGGACTAGGCGCATTAGTTGATGAGGTAATGTAAAGCGCCCAAAACTAATTTGGGTATTAGCGCGCTTTATTACGGCAGGATCTAAGCCAAGTGAGCCGCCAATAACAAAAGTCAAATCTGAATCACCACGTAGCGTGAGCTTATCTATTTCAGCAGCTAATTCCTCACTACTACGTTCAGTACCTTTAATTGCTAGTGCGAAGACAAATTCCTTGTCTTTAATTTTAGCAAGGATACGTTCCCCCTCTTTATTCATAACTTGATCCATTTGCGCCTGAGAAAGTTGTTCAGGTGCCTTTTCATCAGGCACTTCAATTATTTCAAATTTAGCAAATTTTTGTAGACGCTTGGCATATTCAGCAATACCGTCTTTAAGATACTTTTCTTTTAATTTACCAACACTGATAATTTTGACGTTCATTTAGCTCTCCTTTAATGAATATGTCCATTGTGGATAATTAATGTTATCCACATGAATAAAATTGTATGTGGATATCTGATAAACCTTATTATAGCAAAGATAAAGAACGTTTCTGGTGCTAATTAGCTATATTTATCCACAGATTGAATTTTGTTATGTGTAAAACTCATAATATGCCGGCATAAAGGGCTTTTTAAGGTTAAAAAAACTAAAAAAATTCTGAAAAACCTTATGTAAAGAATAGTTTTACACAACCCCTATGAAATGAATATAAATAAAAACATAAATTTTATGACAAATATACAAAGAACGTTCGGTTAAAGGTGGTTTTATTCGATTAATTATACATAAATAGTTCATTTTTTAATTAAAACACGGATACTTTTGGTTAAAATGATAATTTTTAAAGATTCTGTGGATAAAAAAAGTAAGGTTAAACTTAACGTCTGTATAAAAATGTTGATTTATGGGCATTTAAGGCGTTGTTAAGGAAAGCAATGAAGTTATCCACATGGAGTTTTCCCCCGTAATTAGTAGGTTCACGGGAAAAATAAAAGTTTTATCCACAAGTTATCCACAGGTTGTGTGAAAATATGCAGTGTTGTTTATAAGTTATCCACAAATTTATGTGCAAAACCTTTGTGAAGACTACGGTATAATGATTGAAGTTGGGAGATACTTAATTTATGAGAAATTTACTAAGGAAGCTGACACCACCTCAAATTTTAACAATGGGATTTTTGATTATTATTTTTGTTGGAGCCCTGATTTTGACAATGCCAATTTCACGGCATAGTGGTATGTCAGTATCGTTTATTGATGCCCTCTTTACGGCTGTATCAGCAACAGCCATTACAGGTTTAACGGTTGTTGATACAGCCAGTACCTGGAGTTTATTTGGGCAAATTGTGATTCTAATTATGATTGAAATTGGTGCATTAGGGTTTATGACGTTTGCTGTGCTATTATTTGCAATCACAGGGAAAAGATTAGATTTAAAAGCGCGGTTGATGGCGCAACAGGCCTTAAATTTACAAAATTTAGCGGATGTTAAAAGTGTGTTATCATACGTTTTTTCACTCTCAGCAGTGATTCAAATTGTTGGAGCCCTGCTAATGATGCCCGATTTTATACCAAGATTTGGCATTGCTCGAGGAATTTACCTGAGTGTTGCATCTTCAATTTCAGCCTTTGGAAACGCGGGGTTTAGTTTTTTTAATCAGTCATTGGCGTTCGTACGTAATGACCCGTATATTCTGATTATTTGGATGTTATTAATTTCAGCGGGATCATTGGGATTCTTGGTGTGGCGAGACTTGCTGTTGCAACATAAACAACATCGGTTAAGTCTACATACGCGCGTGGCGTTGCATGTTACGGCGTGGTTAACTGGTATATCTTTTGTATTCTTTTTATTTACGGAAAAAGGTTTAGCCAACTTGGCACATAACACAAGTCTAGGTGATCGTATCTTAGATACATTGTTCCTAGCAGTCGTGCCGCGGACAGCGGGCTTAGAAGTTGTACCCCTACATGGGTTAACATCAGCTGCGATTGTTGTCCTCATGATTTTGATGTTTATTGGTGGAACACCTGGGTCGACATCTGGTGGAATTAAAACGACAACCTTAGGGATTTTATGGTTACAATCTTTAGCGGCCTTACGTGGTCAGGAACAAGTCAATTTTGCTGGTCGTCGGTTTAACCAAAAAATCGTCATTAAAGCGATGATGTTAGCGGTTATCTCAACTGTTTTTGTGATTGGTGTGACATTGATGCTAACCCTTACGGAAACGATTCCGAAGAATCAAGGATTAGAATATATTACGTTTGAAGTGATTTCGGCTTTTTCAACAACCGGATTTTCTTTGGGTCTTACCCCTCACCTAACTGTGTTTGGGAAAATTGTCATCATGCTAGTTATGTTTATCGGACGTGTTGGTCTTTATACTGTGATGTTCTCAGTCATGAATATCCGTGAGAAGCCAACTAGTTTCCAGTATCCAACTGAAGAAATTATTATTGGTTAACAATGAAAAGATGCTACCTAGCGGGGCGTCTTTTTTTATTTGTTTAAATCAGACAGCCCTGATTCGCCTAAATATTTGATAATTTAGTACAATAGAGAGTAAAGAAGTTAATTTTACGAGGGAGTGGTTAATAAATGACTGATATAAAGATGGTGGCAACTGATTTAGATGGGACTTTTTTAACCGATGTAAAGCGATTTGATGAAAAACATTTCGCTAAAGTATTAACGACACTCACAAGTCTTGGGGGGCATTTTATTGTTGCAAGTGGTCGTGATGAAGAACAAATTGAGAAGAATTTTAAGAAATTTATTGGTCAATTTGACATGGTCGCTGATAACGGTGCCGTGGTTAAGACGGCAGCTGGTGAAGTGTTAAATATTTCTGGTTTGGCAGTTAGTGAAGTTGAAACAATGATGTCAGTGGTTGACGCCCTGCCCTTCGATCCTCGGCAAGGCGCGACATTTACTGGACATGATGCTATTTATATGTTAAAGGATCAAGGTCGATTAAATTTGGCGCATCAATCATTAGTTTTGATGATGTTTTCAAATATTAAAATGATTGATAGTCTTGATGAAATTAAAGAACCCATTCTGAAGGTAACAATTGGCTACCCAGAGCATAAAACTGTTCAATTTATTGAAGCAGCGCGTGAAGCGCTGGGTAATAAAGCCCACGTCACAACATCTGGTTATGGGTCCGTTGATATTGTCGCTCCAGAAGTTAATAAAGCTGCCGGAATTAAAATTTTAGCGGATTATTATCAGGTATCAGCTGAAAAATCATTGGCAGCATTTGGTGATGGACTGAACGATGCTGAGATGTTAGCATTAGCCGCTAAGCCATTTGCGATGAAAAATGGTGACGCATCGTTGTTGGCTTTGTATCCAGAGGCAGTTGATACGAATAATCATGATGGTGTTTTGAAGACAATTGATCAATTATTAGCAGACGAGAATTGATCAAATAAAAGAGGCCTATCCCCTGTTGTTAACCTTTTTCAGGGAGATAAGCCTCTTTATTTTTGTTTTAATTGTGATTTTTATCACTAAACAAACAACGGTGTTATTAAGTTTAATTCAATTTCTTAATATTTTGTTCGCCTATCGGAAAATCATTGATAATGCGTCAGTGGAAAGGTTTTTAAAAAGTTCAAAAAATCACAAAATACGTTTTTATGACCACATTGGATTTGGTGTACGCATGTTATACCAAAGTGCACGAACCAAACCAAGTATAGCAATGAAAATAACAAATCCGGCTAGTAATTGAATGCCAATTTCAAAAAATCCACCAGCGATACTAGCACTCGCAACGGTTGTTGTTTTTAAATTAGGTAAATACATCATAAGTCCTCCAGTTAATCAAGATGATTCCAGGTGCCATTTGAACCGGATACAAATTGTATCCAGGCACCTAAGTATGAAATTTGTAAAATATAGGTATATAGCAACTCAGGTATTAGTGTGACGGCAACAATTCGTGCATGCCAACCAAGATGCCAGACAGTAATTAAGCGTTCAGTAGCAAAGGCTAGGAGAATAAACCACCAAAATAAGCTAAATGCATATTGATTCGTTAGTATTAAATAGGCATTTGCAATAATGATTAAGCCAAAGGCAATCATGGTAATAAATAACATCATTTGTTGACCCAAGTAGGGCCACATAATCTTGGAAAATTGTCGAGAGAATACTTGTTGTAGGGCACCAAGGTACCATCGTCGACGTTGTAAGTATAATAATCTAAAGCTGGGCATGGTTTCCGTGAAGGCAATTGTGGATTGTGGTGAAATCATCCGAGTACCAACGTTCTTTAAATCAATGGTCATGGCAAAGTCTTCAGTAATACCGTCTTCGTCATAATAATGACCAGTAAGTGCATAGACAGCTTCCAATTTACTAAGCCGAATAAGTGAGGCGGTACCGGTTAGCACAAAAACTTTTTGACTGCGGCTAACTTGAAATGCGTAACGTTCCCACTCTAAATACTGCATATAGCGTAGGTAACCGGATCGATTATCGGCATGAAAAATAGATCCGACAGCATCAAACGAATTGTTATCTAATAAGGGACGCGCGTGGGCAACCCAGTCGTCATTAATGACAGTGTCAGCATCAACGATAAAGATATATTGATCGGAATTACGATGATCAATATACTGTGTTAGTGCTTGATTTAATGCACCGGCTTTACGACCAGTATTATTAATAGTATTAAAAACGGTAACGCCAAGTGATTCAGCAATTTCATACGTGTTATCAGTACTATTATCATTGGCAACGATAATGTTGTCGCAGCCATTAACTTGTAGTGAATGAATTGTTTTTGCAATAATATCTGCCTCGTTATGGGCAGGGATGATTGCAGTAATGCTATATGTCATAAAAAATAAATACCTGGATGAATGTGACGGAGAGAATTAGGGAAACATTGAGCTATAATTTTCTATTATTAAGGATGGTGGTGATTGGCACACACTTTTAATTTCATGTATAAAAAATAAGTGGTTTTGAACACTAAAAAACGCGGATGCAATCGGTTGCATCCGCGTTAAATTTTTTTAATGAAGATTATCCATCGCTTGATTTAAGAGTTGATCAACTAAGATATTACCATTACTAGTGGCATGGCCTTTTACCCAAATGAAGGAAAGGCGGTCATTAAGTTGTTGGACAAGTTCATATACTTGTTGCCAAGCGGTCAAATTTGCAATTTCACCAGAAGACTTACGCCAACCATTGCTTTGCCAATTATACATCCAATTAGTGACAGAATCTAAGACATACTTAGAATCGCTAACAATCGTAACCGGTTCAGCTACTTTGCCCATTTGTAGGAGGGCGTTAATCAATCCCAAAATTTCCATTTCATTATTAGTACGGCCAAAGTAGGCGCCACTATCAGAGAAAACGGGGGTCGTGAGGTCACTACCATGATAAATGGCAATGGCCCAAGCCGCTTTATCAGTTTTACGCACGTGTCCACCGGCGACATTACCAGTATTGCGACTACCGCCATCTGTGAACATATAGTAGCGATTAGCATCAGCCTTAAATTTGCCATCATACGCCGTTTGGTACTGCCGAGCAGGATTGCTGGCAGCACCGGCTTGGCTATCAAACCAGGCTTGCGCCTCAGCCAAACTTGTAAAACCTTTAAACTTTGGCGCCGGTTTCGTTTGGGTATAGGGTTGAACCTGTGCCCATGGCTTGGTGTAAAGCCCTTCATATTGATTACCAACAATGGCATATGTTTTCATGATGTTCTCCTAATCATATTAGTGACTGAGTGATAATTTATGATCGAGATGACTAATTAAGAAGCGGTCGGCATAAGAAATGACGACGCCTTGGAAAAAGAATGATACCAACGTTCCGATGTTTAAGGCAACTAAATGACCAGTTATTAACCAAACTGAAAGTGAGATGAGCATCGGAATCGCAAAATTAACAATTTGCGCAATGCCGGCATTGCCTTTGAAAAACATAAAGCGGGTTAGGTTAGTAAATTCGTCCATTGGATGTAAGATAAATTGCAGACGTTGGGTAATCGAAACACCACAACCAACAAAGCAAATGGCAATTAAATCAATAATGATGCGCCAAATTAACGGTAAATTATTAATACCATGTTGTTTAAAGAAAGTTGCAACAAACCCGACCGTAAAACTGAATGCTAGTAGGAATAATAAATTCCCAATGACGTGTGGAACATCAATTTTTTTCAGCAAGAGGCAAGTTAAGATGGCAGCTAATAAGCCGTAAGCAAATAAAAAAATAGTAATTGATGCGCCAGTAGCATTTGCTAAATTAGCAGCTGAAGCGGTCCAAGGAGCCGACCCCATATTGGTTGCGACGGTTAGCCCATTTCCGACCGCATTAAATAGTAAGCCCAGAATAAAAAAACGTGCGGTTTCCCAACTCGTTAATGAACGTAATACCCCATTTTCATTGTACATAAATAAAATTTCCTCTGATTTTTATTGTATCAATAACTCGCTCGAAACGGTATGACAAGTCGCACGATATTGGTATAATTAAGCACACTAAGCTTAGAGAAGCGGGGTTGAATAATGATTGCAGCATACTTGGATTATTGGCGGAATTATTTGAATTTTTGGGGACGCGCCACACGGCAACAATATTGGGTGCCCATGATTATTAATTGGGTGATTGCACTAATTTTATTGGGGCAGGGAGAACATAATCCAACCCTTAAATATGTGGCGGCAATTATTTGTTTAAGTTTAATTTTTCCGACATTCACAGTTATTGTGCGTCGAGTGCGGGATACTGGGGTAAAACACATATTTATTTGGGGGCTCTTGTCTATGATTTGTTCTTTGTTGGCCTGTATTTTTGCGTTATTCCCAACTAATTTTTTCAAACGTTAATCGAAATAATGTTCGTGTTTAGAGGTCGTTTTTGACCTCTTTTTTTGTAATGTTAACTAAATTTTTGCATTTAAACGTTTAACGTGCGACAATAAAAAAGTTGTTTTTTGAAAAAGTGAATATTAGATTAAGGGGTTATGCTTCATGTTTGAACGCTACTTCAAGTTGTCTGCGGCAGGAACGTCAGTACGCACAGAATTTATTGCGGGTTTGACGACGTTCGTGTCGATGGCTTATATCCTATTCGTTAATCCTTCTGTTTTGGGAGCAACGGGGATGGATAAGGGAGCTGTCTTTACAGCAACTGGGTTAATTGCTGCGATTGCCACCATCTTTATGGGGGCGGTTGCACGCTATCCTTTCGCCATTGCACCTGGTTTGGGTGTGAATGCCTTCTTTGCTTACAGTGTGGTAATCGGAATGGGTGTTAAATGGCAAACGGCTTTGGCTGGTGTTTTTGTGGCTGGAATTATTTTCTGGTTACTAACCGTGTTGAAAATTCGTGAAACAATTATTAACGCGATTCCAGCTGACTTAAAAGCCGCGATTGCAGGTGGAATTGGCCTTTTCATCGCCATGATTGGATTGGTTGATGGGGGGATTATTTCAGCTAATAAAGCAACCATTATTGGTTGGGGAAACTGGGGTGATCCACAGGTTCTATTGACAATTTTTGGTGTCCTAATTAGTTTTGCCTTATTTGCGCGTAAGATTCCCGGCGCAATCTTTATTGGGATTGCGATTACGGCAGTGGCTGGATTGCTCACTGGATTGATTCATACACCAGCGGCCGTTGTATCAGGAATTCCAAGTTTGTCACCAACTTTTGGACAAGCAATCTTTGGTCTAAAAGATGTCTTTACCTGGGAAATGTTACCGGTTATTTTAACATTCCTTTTGGTTGCCTTCTTTGATACAGCCGGTTCTTTGGTTGGTATCGCCCGTTCAGGTGGTTTCTTGGTTAACAATGAGTTGCCACGCGCTGGTAAGGCATTAATGGCCGATTCTATCGGAATGTTGGGTGGTTCTTTGTTAGGAACATCACCAACGACGGCTTTCGTAGAATCATCAACAGGAATTGCCGTTGGTGGTCGTACAGGACTAACGTCAATCTTTACAGGAATTTTCTTTATTTTGGCGTTGTTCTTCTCGCCTTTGTTAGTGGTGGTAACGTCACACGTGACGGCACCAGCTTTGATTGTCGTGGGTGTGTTGATGGCATCAAACTTGTCATCAATTGATTGGGAAGATTTCCCAATTGCAGCCGCATCATTCTTAACAATTATTGGCATGCCGCTATCTTACTCAATTTCTGACGGAATCGCTGTTGGATTTATCGTTTACCCATTTTTGATGTTGGTAACTGGTCGCGGTAAGAAAGTGCACCCAATTATGTATGCATTAGCGGTTATCTTTATTATTTTCATCTGCATTTTACAAACAAATCACTAATTATGAATGTCAATTAAGGCTCTGGCTTAATTGACGTTTTTTTTTGATAGCAAAAAGCACCATAGCCATAATAATTGGGCATGGTGCTTTAAATTAGCGATTAAGATTATTGAGGACATCCAAGACAGGTTGGAAAGCAGCTAATGTATGATAACGATCACCAATTAGAACGCCGTCATAACCAATTGCTGCGGCGATGGGTGAACCAACTTCGTCCATGTGTCCACCCAAAATTAATTGATAATTAATTGCGGGGTAGTGTGAAGCCATAAATTCACGGATTTTGTTGTGCACATCGCGAATTTCATCAATTGAATATAGGGCTCGGCCCATTTCAGTTGATGCCAATGACTCATAGGCAATAATGATTGGTTTTGTGATTGGTTCATCTTTTAGCAAAATACCAAGTTCTTCAGTAACCAAATCTAAGTTACTATATTGGCCAACTGAGATAATTGGGGTGATATCATTTTCTAACGCGTTTTCAAGACGCTTACGAACAATTAAGAAACCTTCATTTAATGTCTTACGACGCTCTAAGTGACCAATGAATGAAGTGTGAATACCTAGATAGCGAAGCACACTAGGTGAAATTTCACCCACAGTGCGTTCCTTAATGGTTAGATTTTGACTAATAACCTCAAAGTTTTCATATTGATTAGCAACTGGCAATGTTGGTGCAATCTTTAAGTCAAAGTTGACCTCAGCTTCACTTAAATCTTGTAGAAATTGTTGTTGTTCTTGAAAATCAACTAGGTTTTTAAAATTTAAAACAGCTAACATACGTAAATACCCCGATTCTATTGTATTTTGAATCAAATTAACTTTATAAGCATAGTATACCGCATCTAATTTAATAAGGTGGAACTTAGGTCAAATCGGGGGCTATAGAAATTTTTATGTTATGGATGATAAATTGTTTAAAACATGGTTTAATTTAATCCTGGGGGAAACATAATATGAAGCTAGACTATACAAGGCTGATTATTAAAGGGGTATCAATTATTGGTATTTTATTATCGATTTGGGCCGTCTTTAAGTTATATCAAATGGGCGCCTTTAGTGATTCAAAGGTCTTAATTAATTTATTAAAAGGCTACGGTATCTGGGCACCAATCGTATTTATTTTAATTCAAATCATTCAAGTTGTGATTCCAATTTTACCGGGGGGAGTGACATTGGCCGCTGGTGTCATCATGTTTGGTCCATGGTGGGGCTTTTTATACAATTATGTTGGTATCGTCTTAGGATCATTGGCATTGTTTTGGTTAGGACGCCGGTTTGGCCATCGTATTATTGATGTGTTTGTTAGCAAACAACTATTAAATAAGTATATTCATAAACTAGACTCAAAAAGTTGGCATATCACATTTGCCTTATTGATTTTTTCACCAATTGCACCAGATGATGCATTGGTGTTGTTAACGAGTTTAACGCGAATGACGTGGCGTGAATTTACGCTGATTATTCTATTGGGTAAGCCACTATCAATTTTTGCGTACAGTCTGGCTATGTTATATGGTGCAGATTGGTTAATGCACTTTGTTGGTAAATAAAACGTTTTTTGTAAAGATTATTACAATGTTTTTCTTAACTTTCTTTACAAAATTTACAATATAAGTTCGGTTAAAGGATTATATTGAGTGGTAAGAAACGAATGTTCGTGCGATTTTATATCAATTAACCCGTAAAGCAGTTGTTTTACGGGTTTTTATATTACAGTTTTATGTTTGATTATTGACGAATATTTCTTGATAATAGTTAGGTTGAGTTTTTTACATATTGAAGGAGAGTGTGTCATGACACATCACAAACCTGCAGCCACTCGTTTAACAACTGGTGGTATAGCAGTTGCTTTGGTACCAGCTATGATTTTATCCGCAGGGGTAGCATCATTAATGGGTGCCAAGGCATACGAAATGATTCGATTAGCAAATGCCCACGGTAAAGCTTTAGAGAAAGCGAGCCGGGCACATGATTAATCGGGTATTAACTTATCTTAGAAACGATATTATGTTCACCGCCAGTTTGGTTTTGGCGGTGGTGACATCATTTTTTAATACACCAGATTTGAGTTCTGTTAATTGGCATACTATTTTTAGTCTAGCGACGATGATGATTTGGGTTGGTCTCCTTGAACGAGCGGGTGCGTTACATGCCGTGTCTGTTTGGTTGGTTAATCGTAGTCATCATGCACGAACATTGATGACGAGTGTCACGTTATTGTCATTTTTTGGCGCAATGTTTTTATCAAATGATATTGCCATTTTGACATTAATGCCAATTTATTTACGTTTGGCACGTGATTTAGCACCACGTTTAAAGATTATTGGATCAACATTGATTATCATGGCTGCTAATTCAGGGGCAATTCTATTGCCATTTGGTAAGTCACAGAACTTGTATCTATATGGTTATTATCATGTGACAGTTGCTGAATTTTTTAAGTGGTCAACATCATTAACGGCTGTTTCGTTATTATTAATGTTTATCATTACGCGTTTTGTGCGCGCTACACCGTTGGATATTAATTTGAAACCAGTAGATAAACTGCATAATGGGCAATTAGTATTTTTAGGTATTACAGGACTAATTTTAGTTGCCACCATCTTTGGGTGGACGCCATTTAATGTGGTAATTCCATTAATCTTGCTTGCCTTCTTATGCTATAAGCGCAATATGTTGAAGTTAGTTGACTATGGGTTGCTTGCAACATTCTTATTTTTCTTCATTGCAACAAATAACTTGGCGCATATTGAAGCCGTTCGTCAATTAATTGGCGAGTTCTTTAATACTAAGGCACACGTATTGTTTGGGACGTTTTTATTAAGTCAATTTATCTCAAATGTGCCATCAACAATTTTGATTTCAACCTTTACAGATCACGCCCGTGAATTATTTATTGGTTCAAACATTGGTGGATTAGGAACGTTTGTGGCATCAATGGCGAACTTGATTGGGTATCGGGTTTTCCGTCAAATTGAACCAGATTCATCAGCGGTTTTCTTGAAGTTGTTTATGATTGTTAACTTTGTGATGGCGGCAATTTTGTTGGTTATTTTTGGTTTTTAAAATATTTACTAATTGAGAGGGTATTAATCGATGCTCTCTCTTTTTTATACAAAAATGCGCCAAATTAAAAAATTTGGCGCATTTTTCTGTTTCACATGAAACAATTTTAATGAGTGGGTAGTAATGTAATAAAGTGATCAACCATCCAGTCAAATGATTCGTCATCCGTTACAGGTTGTGATTGGAAGTAACCAAGTTGATTTAGCGTAATGTAGCCGTGCAACATACTACGATACGTGCGTGCATAATGTAAGATTTCGCTTTGTGCAACACCATGTGCTGATAAGGCGTGGTTAACAAAGGTCAATAATTCACGATTTAATTGAATTAAAGCATCGGTGCGAATTTCAGGGTGCGCATTTAATAGACTATAAACCGGCGCATATTCACGAGCAAAGTCACGATAAATATAAGCATAGGAACGTAGTGCTTCAGCTGACGATTGCGCTGGTAAGGTAGTTTGCATTCGGGCGATTAATTGTGTGATTAGGTACTCGGCGGTGGCAGTACGCACATCTGCCATGTTTTTAAAATGGTTGTAGAGTGAAGGGGCTTTGATATCGAAGTATTCAGCCAAGCGCGGGAAACTGATATTGTCTAAACCAAGACTTGCGGATAATTCGATGGTAGCCAGAATAATTTTTTCTTTTGTTAAATCACGTTTGGCCATATTTATTTCTCCTGTTTAATCATGAAACTATTTTAGCACACTACGGTAAACTATCATCAGTAGTTTACAAACTATGGTTAATAGTTTAAGATTAAAAAGAATAAAATAGAGAAAGAAGATGATTAGTTGCAAGGATTGAAAGATCGTTTTGCATTTACCGAAACGTGGCAGCGGAATTTATTAGTGCTGTGGTTTGGAACCTTCATGACAGGAATTGGGAGTAGTTTAATTGCCCCCTTTATCTCACTATATGTTGATTCATTAGCCGATTTATCAAAATCAGAATTGAGTTTGTGGTCGGGGTCAATATTTGCTAGTAACTTCTTAATGATGGCGATTGTGTCACCATTATGGGGGCGTTTAGCTGATAAGTATGGTCGTAAACCAATGTTGCTTCGAGCAGCAGCGGGGATGGCGATTACCATTTTTCTAATGGGATTCGTAACCGCCCCCTGGCAGTTGTTGGCACTACGCTTATTAATGGGATTGTTCTCAGGATTTACGAGTAATTCAATCGCATTGATGGCCATTTCTACGCCGAAGGAAAAATCAGGGGTGGTAATGAGCACATTGTCCACTGGTAATGTGGCGGGAACCTTGATTGGGCCGCTAGTTGGTGGTTTAGTCGTAACGTTTGCGGGTTATCGCGCAACATTTTGGATTACTGGTGTTGTCATGGCATTTGTATTTCTACTGGCTTGGCGTTTTGTTAGGGAGCACTTTACAAAGACAGATGCCAAAGTTAAAGTTGGTGGTCTAAAGGATGTGCTGACCCGGGTACAACACCCGGCCATGATTTGGAGTATGCTACTGACCACACTGGTTGTGTTAATGACGAACCAATCAATTGCGCCGGTATTAACATTGTTTATCCGTGAAATTACGCCAAACACACTTAACGTTAATGTCATGAGTGGAATTATTGCTTCGGCCCCGGGAATTGTGACCTTGATAATGGCACCACTCCTGGGCCGGTTAGGTGATCGGATTGGTCAACAACGGATTCTAGGTGTAGGATTATTAGTATCCTTAGTCATTTTCATTTTGACGATATTTGTTAAAGATGTGTGGCTATTATTAGTATTGCGCCTCTTAATTGGGGTCAGTGATGCGGCGATTATTCCGAGTGTGCAAGCAATTTTGGCAAAGAATGCCCCAGCTGATGTGACAGGACGTATTTTTAGTTATAATCAATCTGCGCAATCAATTGGGGCTGTTGCTGGGCCGGTAATCGGATCAGCGGTGGCGGCCGTATTTGATTATCGCTTTGTATTTTTAGCCGCTGCAATTTTTGTAGTGATTAACTTATTCAATTACAGACAAACAACAAAAAAGGTATAGAGGTATTAACATGACTTTATCATTTGATTTGAAGCGTACAGCATTGGTTGTTGTGGACGTGCAAGACGGTATTATTTTGCGTGATGGTGTGACACCTAACTCAGGTGAACAAGTCATTACTCGTAATAACGAATTGGCTGCTGCTTTGAAGAACACAGCTGCTCACATCGTTTTGGTACGTGTGAACAATTCTGGTTCAGAAGGTTTCAATCCAGTAACGGACGCGCCATTTGTGCCCGCCCAAGCGATGCCAGCTGAAGGCTCACGTTTGACGTTGGATATCGCGGAAGATGCTGACGCCAAGAACGTAACGGTTGTGGACAAGCACAACTGGGGTGCTTTCTACGGTACTGATTTGGATGTGCAATTGCGTCGTCGCGGTATCGATACAGTTATTTTGACGGGAATTGCTACGTCAATCGGTGTTGACACAACGGCTCGTGAAGGTGCCCAATTGGGTTACAACCTAGTATTGGTACCTGAAGCAATGACTGACTTGACGCAACAAGGGCACGACGCTTCAGTTGACGTTATCTTCCCTCGTTTGGGTAAGGTGCGTACAGTAGCTGAAACGTTGGCTGCGATTGAAGCTGCTAAGTAATTGAAAAATCCCTGTGAATTAATGTTCACAGGGATTTTTTTGTGCAGCATCCAAAAAATTAACTCGGTTCAATAAAGTTAACAATTAGTTAATAGTTTTAGAGGAAGGGTGGGGCTTATACTTTGTCTGTAGAAAAGTAATACAGTTATTTTGAAAATTGAAAAATTAGGGAGTAATACAATGATCAATAAAAAGGCTATTTTTGTTACGGCGCTATTTAGTACAACTATTTTGGCACCAGTCGTATCTGTATCTGCAGCTGAAACAAGTAATGCGGTAGTGGCAAATACCACTACGCAGACACAACCTACCAAGACAAATGTAAATACTAATGTAGTTACTTTAGATAACACAAAACAAACGAAGACAACGGTAGCAACAGATGATTCATCATCGGCTACAACAACGAGTGCCACTGATACTAAGAGCACAGTTAAAGCATCAGCCGACTCAGCCTCTGAAACAAGTAACACAGTAGCAGCGGCTACGGCTACACAGACACAACCTGCCAAGACGGATTTGAATACTAAATCAGTTACTGCAGCTGATACAAAGCAAGTGACAGCTGATTCAGCAACAACGTCAGCTATGACGACTAGCGCTACTGATGTTAAGAACGCAGTTGCGGACAACATCAAGAGTTCAATTGATGTACCAGCTAGCTACTTAGCTAACGCTGATTTCCCAGGACCATTCACAGCCGGTGTTAACCAAGTGATCCCATTTGAGGCCTTCGGTGGCGACGGAATGTTGACGCGTCTATTGTTGAACGCATCAGATGGTGCGGGATGGTCAGACAATGGTGCAGACATGAATGCTGCCTTGTTGCCATTAGATGGTTTGACAGCAGGTGCATACACGTATGAAGTTGATCTAGCTGGTGCTGCCGGTAAGTTGAGTGATGGCGATCTATTGAACTACTTGAAGTCTCAAGGCACAAAGTCATACCAAGCAACGGTTAAGGTATACGATGCCAATAAGGCAGTTGTTGCCACAAAGGCGGTAACGATCAACCTACAAGGTACAGAAATGACAACGAGCGCTGATGCTGTTAAGAACGCAGTTGCGGACAACATCAAGAGTTCAATTGATGTACCAGCTAGCTACTTAGCTAACGCTGATTTCCCAGGACCATTCACAGCCGGTGTTAACCAAGTGATCCCATTCGAAGCCTTCGGTGGTGACGGAATGTTGACACGTCTATTGTTGAATGCATCAGATAAGGCCGCTTGGTCAGATAATGGTGCAGACATGAACGCTGCTTTGTTGCCATTGGATGGTTTGACAGCAGGTGCATACACGTACGAAGTTGATCTAGTTGGTGCAGCTGGCAAGTTGAGCGACGGCGACCTATTGAACTACTTGAAGGAACAAGGCACAAAGTCATACCAAGCAATGGTTAAGGTATACGATGCCAATGGTAAGGTTGTCGCAACAAAGACTGTAATGATTAATCTAAACGGAACCATGGCAGGTGGGATGACTATGAATCCAGCTAATATGGCTGATGGTTCTAAGTCAATGACTAATCCTGGTGCAACTATGGGTGGATCAAAGATGATGCCTATGAGTTCAAGTATGATGAATAATAATGCTTCAGGTATGATGCACACTAATGCGATGACTCACATGATGGCCAATCAAAATAAGCAAGCTTCATTGCCAAATACTGGTGAAACTTCTGGCATTTGGTTGACGATTTCAGGTGCTGTATTAGCTGCATTAGGTGTACTTGGCGCAGCCTTCAAGTTCTTGCGTCATTAATAATATGTATGCGTTAAAGGATGTTATCAATCTTTAAAAACGCTTCAGTATAATAAAGCGGACTAAGAATGCAAAATTCTTGGTCCGCTTTTGTGTATAATTAAAATTTATTGTGGGAGTGGTTAGTCAGTTTTGTAAATATATCTCATTGCATTTAAATTATGAAAAAATATCATAAAAATATTATCCAAAAACTGTTCATTTATATAAAATTCTAGTCTCAAAACTAATTGAATTGCGTGGAGGTTTCTTTGTAAAATACAAATACAGGTTCAAGGCGGTGGCTAATCTGTCTGAAAGGGGTTGAGGCCTATGAAGATGCTTCATAGACGAAAATTCACAGGAAGGAGAATTAGCCTAAAATGTCTGCCCATGAAGTAGCAGTGATAGTACTGCTATTTGGGAATTTTTTATTGGCGCTGTTGACTTATATCGACAACCATAAAAAATAGAGATACAAAAAACCGCCCATAAAATTTTGCAGTGGTCCCAGTCAAGTTGACACATGAAATAATAAAAATTGAGTTTATGCTGTAAAGCCAGAAATAATGGCCTCATTCCGATATTCATACGGAGTGAGGTCATTATTTTTTTCTGGTCGATATGTGTAGTTAAAATAATCGATACCCTTTGAGACAATTTTTTGAAGTTCTTCAAATGTCGTAGGCATTGGATGCTTATCCATCCAACGTAGCTTGAAATCATTCCACCAACGCTCCATCACTGCGTTGTCATAGGGTGTTCCCGGGCGAGACATACTTCGTAGCACATCGTGATTAACCATATAGTTGTTGAACGATTTCGATGTATATGCTGATCCACGATCTGTATGGATCAGCGGATGAACATTTCCTTGTGAATTAAAAGCACTCTGAAAAGTTTGAATCGCAGCCATGCTGGTTTCAGTTTCACTAATGTTGTGCGCAAGCACAAATCCACCATATAAATCTAGTACAACTGACACACGCGCTGAATACTGTCCGTAAGCGCCGTAATTCACTTGCGTGAAATCAGATACCCATTTTTTATTAGGTGCGTCCGTAGTAAATTCGCGATTCAGTACGTTTTCTCCAATATAAACCACGTGTTCCTCACGACGGTTGTGCTTCTTAGCTCGAACAGTAGTGCGGACGTTATTCGCATTCATAACCGTAGTGATAAGCTTTCGACCAACTCGTTTAGATAAATTTCCTGCCTTATTAATGTGTCTAGTCATGCCACGCGTTCCTAATGTATGATTGTGGATTTTTGCTAGTCGGACAACTTCTGTTGAAACCTCGTGTAGAAATAAATCTCGTTCAGACGACTTCTTACTTAACCATTTGTAATAGGCTTGTCGTGTAACACCTAATGCGTTGACTAACTCTGTAACAGTATAGTTATCTTCGTTAACCATTTCTTGAATTGCTTGATATTCATGCTCATTTCTAAATAGGCTTAATGATTCTCCCTTCGTTGAATTTCCTTTAATTTTTTTAGTAAGGCCTCTGCGACCTCCAATTCGCGCACACGCTTTTTCAGTTCGCGATTTTCTTGCATTAATTTATCTTCTGCTGTCTGTTCTGAGATTTCTTTAGCCTTACCGCGCCGATCTTCAAGCGCTTCAGGACCACCAGCCTTTAATTTTCTAACCCAGCCATACACCATCTGATAGGTGACATCATATGCGTTAGCTGCCTCTTGGTATCCATAAACACCATCAATAACTTGTTGGGCAATTTTTAATCGTTCACTTTTCGTAGTCTTTCTAGCCAAGTTTCTATCTCGCTTTCGGGACGGTTTTTCACCTGTAGTCTTATCTTTATTATACTGGTGAACCCAAGAAGTTATAAGTGCACGAGATGGCAACTGATATTCTGTCATCAATTCTAGTGCAGTTTTACCGTTAAACAGATGCTCTGTAACGATTTTATGCTTTAAATCTGTTGCGTAACTTGTGTTAAATTTCTTAGGAATAAATCCCGCAACACCGTGAACTTGCCATTTCTCCACCCAAGTTGCGAATGTCCCATAAGGGATATTGTGTGCCTGTGAAAATTTTGCCTGTGATTCTGATGATGACAGGTACTCTAATACCAAATCTGCTTTCATTTTGGCAGAATACTTTGAAGCTCTGGACATACTAAAATCCCCTTATGATTGACATCTCGAAATTTTATTATTTCGAGTGTCAACCATAAGGGGACTATAGCATTTGAAGACTGGCGGTTTTAGAAATATTAAAATTAGCCATCGTCAAGACAACCTGGCCCCGTGTTGATACCACGGGGTTTTTGTTTACAGTAGAATTATAACATAGGCAAAAAAGCGTTGGTAACGAAAAAATCCAAGAAGGATATAATTTTTCGCTACTAGCGCTTTTTGTAATCGATAACGATTATTATAGCCATAACGGTACTACTATTTGGGAATTTTTTATTGGCGCTGTTGACTTATATCGACAACCATAAAAAATAGAGATACAAAAAACCGCCCATAAAATTTGAAGATCGGCGGTTTTAGAACTATTAAAATTAACCATCGTCAAGACAATCTGGCCCCGTGTTGACACCACGGGGTTCTTGCTAACAATTGAATGATAACACGGCCCAAAAGGTGATGATAACGGAAGTTTTTGATCACTATTAAATTTAGAGTTGTTCAGTAATCATAATAGTTGCTTTTATTGTTGGGGGATGTTTCAATAATAAGTGGAATTAGTTTCATTTGAAACCGTTGTTGATTTTAAAATAAAGAGGTGCGTATGGAACGACGATATCAGTTATTAGAAATGATTGATGATGCACAAGAAATTAGTGTGAAAGAGTTGGCATTGGCGATGGCAGTGTCTGAAGTGACCATTCGCAAGGATTTAAATCAATTGGTTGATGCTGGGTTGATTCAACGGCGCAACGGGCAAGTGAGTTTGTTAAATGCACAAAGCATGGAAGCTAAGATTGCACATCATTATGCGGCAAAACAGCAAATTGCCCAAACTGCAGCAGCCTTTGTGAATGATGGCGATACGATTTTTATCGATGAAGGCTCAACCAATGCCGTATTTGCTAAAGAAGTTTTATTACATAAAGAGCTGCATGTCATTACGAACTCACTTTATATTGCGAATATTTTAACCGCATCACCAAGTGTGCAATTAACCTTTATTGGTGGCACCTATAATCGGCAATCGCAAGCCTTTTCAGGACCGCTTGCTAAAATGGTGTTAAATCAATTGGCGGTTGAAAAAGTTTTTGTAGGGGCCAATGGCTATTCATCAACATTAGGTTTTACGTGTAATGACTTTGGCCAGGTTGAAATTTCAACCTTGGTGGCGCAACGAGCGCAATCAGTTTACGTGTTGGCAGATGCAAATAAGTTTGCTTCAGTCGGGTTAACATCGGTGGTACCAATGGCTGACATTGATTATGTCATTACGGATCAACCAATTAGTGATAATATTGCGGCAGAGTTAGCGGCTGCAGCAATTACACTTAATATTGCAGACACACAAATTTAGGAGAATAAATCATGACTTTAAAATTGGGGATTATTGGGACAAGTTGGATTACAGCACAATTTATTGAGGCTGCTTTGCAAACGGGTGAATATATGTTGCATAGCGTTTATTCACGTACCGAGCAAAAAGCGACTAATTTCTTAGCCGATTTGACGGTACCCAATGACGTGAATATTGTGACCGAGATGGCTGCTTTGTGGGCAGACATTGATGTGGTTTACATTGCGTCACCGAATGCTTTGCATTATGAGCAAGCGATGGCCGCTATTCAGCATGACGTACATGTGATTGTTGAAAAGCCAGCCACGAGTAATCCAGCTGAATTTAAGCGTATTATGACCACTTTAGCTGACCATCCAACGGTCAAGTATTTAGAAGCAGCTCGTCATATTCACCAACCAAACATGGCCACGATTAAAAATACGTTAGCTGATTGGTCAGGTATTGATGGCGCAACGTTCTTTTACCAAAAGTATTCATCAAAGTTTGATAGCTATTTGGCTGGTGAAAATCCAAATATCTTTACTCGCGAATTCAGCGGGGGGGCGCTTTACGATTTGGGTGTTTACACGGTTTATGCTGCTTTGTACTTATTTGGTAAGCCCACGCATGCTAGTTATCAACCAGTTTTGCTTGCTAATGGTGTTGATATCCAAGGAACGGCTGTTTTGAATTATGACAAGTTCAATGTGACGTTAATCTTTGGTAAGAATAGTAATTCATATGCGCCAAGTGAAATTTATGGTGGTAAGCAAACCATTGTGGTTGATAACATTGCAGAATTAGGTGAAGTAGCCATCATGGACGCCAAAGGACAATCAACCGTCATTAGTCAATCAGCTGAGAATAATCCAATGGTATCTGAAGCGGCTGACTTTGCAGCAGTGCTACAAGATCCAATGGCCCATGAAGCTAGTTATCAAACATGGCTAACTTTGGCAACGGATGTTAACGATGTGATGATGCAACTACGCGAATCAGCCGGGTTAGTATTCCCCGCTGATGCTAAAGCATAACAAAATAATTGACTTTAAATAAAAAATTCCGGTATACTAAATATCGGTATTTTTATTAATTGACTACGGAAGCCGTGAAAACGGTGAGCTCTTTTCATTTAGGTGAAGAGGGCTCTTTTTTTGCTTTTGTGCGTCAACTTGGAGGAATTTTTATGAAAAAAAGCGGTATTTTTATCGCTAGCATTTTATTGCTAGGGGTCATCATGCGAGCAACATTTACGACAATCCCTGTTGTCTTAGATGATGTTGCCAACACATTTGGTTTGCCAGTATCACAACTGGGAATCTTAACAACGTTGCCATTGCTAACGTTTGCGGTTGTATCACCAATGACAAATGGCATCATGCGTAAGTTTGGACTAGAACGCACATTGCTAGTTGCGTTGTTACTTGTCTTTGTGGGATCATGGGTGCGGGTATTCAGTGCTTCATGGCTAATCATTGGAACATTGTTAGTCGGGGCGGGGATTGCGTTTGTTAACGTATTGTTGCCAGCGGCATTGGTTAAGTTTGTGCCAACCAAGGTTGGTGCTTACACGGGATTGTACAGTACAGTTATGACGTTCATGACGGCCTTTTTCCAAATTATTGCGGTGCCAATTACGAAGGCTTATGACTGGCAAACATTGGTATTGTTCTTGACGGTGGTAGTTTTCTTAGCTTGGTTAACATGGTTCTTGCACACCCGGATTAATGGTGGTGCCATGGCAGATGCCACAACAACAACAGCTGAAACGCCAGCTAAGGTAAATCCATGGCGTAACAAGTATGCGTGGGCTTACCTAGTAATGGCTGGGATTCAATCAGCCGGATTCTATACGACCATTGCTTGGGTCCCAACGATTGCGCAAAAGACAGGTTTGACTGGGACAGAAGCTGGTTGGGTAATTGGCTTCTTGTCATTGGTCGGTATCCCAGTTTCAATGATTGTGCCCGCCCGTTTGGCGAAGTCAACGTACAAGTTCCGTTTAAAGTTAGTGACAACAGGAACCGTGGCATGGTTGATTGCCATTTTGATGATGTTCAACACGCACGCTGGTTTGATTTGGTGGTTGATTATCACGGCTTTAGTTGGTTTCGGTGGAACAATCGTCTTCATGTACATGGTCACGTCATATGCCTCACGCACGCGTAACCACATGGAAAGTTCAGCCTTATCAAGTATGGCCCAAACTGGCGGATACTTGATTGCGGCTGGAGCCCCATGGTTGTACGGTGTCATTTATGCACAACACCACAGCTGGTTCTGGCAAACGGTTGTGATGGCAATTGCCGTCATTGCCTTTACGGTCATTATGTGGTTGTCAGAGCGTGAAGAAACGGTCTTTGAATAATTAATGATTAACGAGTGGTGAATAATATTCATGACTCGTTTTTTTAATCTGAAAAGTTCAGTATAATTAGAACTGGAATGGAGATGAGAAGATGAATGAATTAAAAGCCATTATTATTTTAATTGCTCTAGAAATTGTGGTAATTGCCTTATTAACAGCCGTGCATATTACAGGCACACCAGCGGTCATTATTGTGATTATCTTTGCGATTATTGAACGCTTGGTTTATGTTGCAAAATTTAAGAAGAAAAAATAAATTTGACTATATGAATGAGACAAAAAAATGCCGTTAGCCTAAATTAGGTTAACGGCATTTTTCGTACTGCGAAAGTTAATCAAGAAATGCTTGGAAAAGCGTTTCTTGGGGATGGGTGTCTAAATATGTTTGTTTCGTTTGTGGGTCAAAATCAGTTGTGCCGGATTTGAAATGAATCGCTTCAGTCCCGGCAGCAATTGCGGTCTCATAGTACCACTGTTTAAATTTTAAAAAAGCAAGTTGCGTTTGTAAGGTCTGGATGTGGGCTTCTAACCGTGTCCCTTCATCTTTCAGATACGCATAACGAGCTGATAAAGTGGCATCACCTTGCATGTTCAATTGGATAAATTCAGCAATCGTGTCAATGTGGACGCCACTATTTTTTAACGCCGTAATCACTTCTAGATAATTTAAATCATTATCTGTGAAGATGCGATTGCCATGATCATCACGTTGCACGAACGGTAGTAAACCGTGCTTATCATAGAAACGTAATGTGGAAGGTGCCACCTTCATTTTGGCAGCGGCTTCGCTAATACGATAAGTCATAAGCATTCCTTATTTCTTAGTGGTTGCAATATTTTTATTTACCAATAGCAAGGCAACAAGTGCCAAAATGGCAACGGCCCATGGGAATGAGGTGATGTGACCTGTTTGAACCAGTAAACCACCAAAAATACCACCCAAAGCAATTGCTGAATTCCACATCGTTGTATTAAGTGACATAACTAAATCAAGGGCATCCAATGACACATGGCGACTAAGACTAGCCTGGATAATTCCGGCAGCACCACCGAATGACAAGCCCCATAGCGCCATCAAGATATTTGTCATAATTGCCCCTTGCGTAAAGACAAATAGCAGGGCAGTAATGATAAATAGTCCTAGAGCCCCCATCGCCACAAGTTTTAGATGCGCATCAATCCACATACCGACAAAAATTAGCGAAACTACTGAAGCAATTCCGAAAATTAGTAAACTCAAGTCGACATGACTGACATGGTGAGCTGATAGGAATGGTGCAATGTACGTGTAAAAGCCGTTGTGGGCACCAATCCAAAATAGGGTAACTAGGAGAAGTGGGCGGACGCTAGGCGTTGTCCAAACTTTACGGTAAGTGATGTCACTTTTGCTATCAATACCCGGAAAATCAGGTAAGGTACGCCATACCATTACTAGTAATAGGACTGCGAAAGCTGACATAATACCAAAGACAATGCGCCAACCAAGCAAGTTTCCTAACCAAGTCCCAACGGGAATTCCGAATGATAGCGCGATGGGCGTTCCCATCAAAGCAATTGACATTGCGCGTCCAACCATGTGCGGTGGTACGAGGCGTTGTGAGTAACCAGCCAGCATGCCCCAAACGACCCCACCACCAATGCCGACAGCAAAACGGGCGATCAAAGTCATCCAGTAGTAGGGCAATACGGCCGTTAAAGTATTAAAAATCGCAAAAATGGCTAATGCAGTCATAAATAAGCGCTTCCGCGGCCACGTCTTGGTAGCAGCAATGACGGGGATGGCCGCTAAAATTGATCCCACGGCATAAATCGTGACTAACTGCCCAGCATTCGCTTCGCTAATATGCAAAGATTCCGAAATACTAGGTAACAAGCCAGCGGGCAAAGTTTCGGTCATCATGGCTAAAAATCCAGCCAAGGACAGGGCCGTTAACCCGGTTAATGGTAATTTATCTTGCTTCATATGTACTCCTTAAAAAATAAAAATTATTTCGGTCTAAAGATGATATTAAACCTTAAATATGGGTTTAAGGCAAGGGAAGCACGAAAATGCGTAAAAAATAATCGTCAAAATTCTCATCTGGTAAGAAATTTTGACGATAAATTATATGATTAAAATCATTTATTACTATTAAGACCATTAAATAATTGATGATGTGATCCAACACGAACACCAATTAATACCAATGTATCCAAGTCCCAGCGGTAAATCATTAAAACATCATTTGTAGCAGAAGGTGTGGAACCACTAGGTGTATCGCGTAAATGACATTCAATATACCCAGTCCAACGCCGTTCTAAAGCATGTTCTTGATATTCAGCGGGTAAGTGACCATTTTCAAGTAGTAAATTAACGGCATCTTTAACATCATTAATGATAGAGATATCCAGTTTTGCTAAGCGAGCTAAATCTCGTTCAAATGATTTACGGGGTTTGAATTTCATTTAAATTTACTCCAATACTCATCAGTTGATTCAATTACAGAGGCATCATCAGCAATAACGCCACGTTGCATAAGTTGATCACGAGCAATCGCATAATCAAGAGAATCTTCTCGAGCGGAGACGGCTTTTTCTAACCAATTTAGTTTTTCTTGGCTAATTACGGTGGCAGTTCTACCATTTGTACGAGCAATGTAAACAGTTTCGTCTTCATCAGTGACTTGATCTAAGTAATCTTTGATATGTTCACGAAAATCACTTTGTGTTAGGGCAATTGTCATTTTTCTACACCTCCTAATGTTGTTATAAATATTGTACGTTATATTGTACGTTATTTACAAATGATAGCTGTTGATAAATTTTTTATACGTCAATTTGTTGACAAGTTTAGAATAATGTTTTAAATTGTAAGTAGTAAGTAGTAAGTAGTAAGTAGTAAGTAGTAAGTAGTAAGCTTAAAATAACAACCAAATAGAATTAGGAGAATTTATTATGATGGACTTGAAGATTTCACAAGAATTTATGTTGTTGGCCTTGAACGATAAGGGGGGTGTTGCATCAGTTGGTAGCATGCGCATTCGTGCTTACGTGATTGCCAGTGCAGTTTTGGAATTGGCTTTGGACAATGTGATTTCAATCGCAGATGAACAAGTGACGGTTAACCAAGCGTTGCCAGCTAAGCAAGCCTCATTGCGTGCCGTTTATGAGGCAATTAAGGCGGCTGATTCACTTAACTTCAAGCAATTAGCTAAGAAGCTTGTGACTGACCGTGGTTTGTTTAAGGAAACGTTTGAAGCCGTTGGTGATACATTGGTGGCTTTGGATGTTGTGACGAAGGACAATGGTGGTGTCCTTGGTAATGCGGTACGTTTTGTTGGTGGTGACCAAGAAAAGCAACAAATCGTTGAACAAATTCGGGCGGAACTATTGGAAGAGGGAACTGTTACAGCAGAGACGATTGCGATGACAAGCTTATTAGCTGGTAGTCACACATTGAAGAATTACTTCAGCAAGTTTGAAGAAAATGATCTTAACACGAAGTTAGAAGAACTTCGTCAAGATGATACTAACAAGGATATTTTTGCGCTGGTAGATCGTATTTCACGCACGATTACGACGATTATTGCATCTGTTGGGTAATTAGGAGGCGTGATAATATGTCTAGACAACGAGCAATGGCCGATGTGATGGCATCGGAATATGTCTCGATTGGTGAGTTAGCCCGGATTACTGAAATGCGTTACAGTACATTAAAGCATTACACGGAGTCAGGTATTTTACCATTTGAGCAAGAAGATGAGAACTTAACGCGGCGTTACCGTCGGGAGGAGTCAGTCGTCCGCTTAGAACAAATTAATCAATTAAAGGCGACTGGTTTGTCAATTAAGGAAATTAGTACACGCTTGGCTGACGGCAACGTGTAATTTTCTGATTAGTATTTCTGGGATATGTTGACGTATAATAGGGGCAATAAACTAGGAATTTGGGATAAAATACGATGGCATACAAAGTTAATTTTAAAGAAGTCGAAACGCTTGGCTTAGAATCTTCGCCAGTGGCAACTGCTTTAGCGGGGTTACGAGCTAATGAAGCCCGTTACTTTTGGAATAAGTACAAATTTGAATACGTGACTTTTCCAGCAGCAGAAAAATCAGCTGAAGTTGCGTGGCTAGAAAAATTATTGTTAGCAGAGCGTGATTTGTCATTTCAGGCGAAGGTATTAGAAGTGGCGATTTACGAAGATGAAGAGCTATATTGGCCAGAGTTCTACTTTGAAGACGGGATGGTTTTAAACGTTCTTTATACGAAAGTTGATCCAGCGCCGAAGCGGGCAGTGGGTATTAAGTTATCTGAGGGGATGGACGTGCCGGCTGAGCTGGTGGGAAAGTTTAAGTTTGCCCGCCAAAAGTCAAAATTAGCGGGTGAAATCCGTGGTAGTTACTTTAATTTGAAGCAAGATTGGTTAGCAAAACGATAGAATTTTGATTGTTAGAGGATAATTTATCTGTTGAGATGGGTTATCCTCTTTTTGTGTGTAGAATTTGGTGTATTGTAATGGTATAGGAAATTTAGAGGGGTATGGATATGGAAAGTTTAAAAGTTTTAGAGTGGAATATTAATCAACGGGCATACGTTAGGGAAATTCCAGAATATGTCACGGATGAAATTATTAATAAAAATCCAGATGTTGTTGTTTTAGTTGAATTCAAAGGTGAAGAAAATGCGCAGATAATTGAACGTAAATTATCAGAGTATGTTGTTTATTATTATAATGGTGTGAAAGACTCACAAAACAGTAAACGATTAGGAAACGGCATTCTGATAGCGCTAAAGAAAGATAAATTTTTAGCATTAAACGAGGGTGATATTTATTATCCGAAAGAAGGAGATAATAAATATAATCAACCAAACTGGCTTAAAATACAGGCGCAATTAAAAAATCATCAAACAATTAATATAATTGGTGTGCGAGTAATAGTGTCTGGGGGAACAAAACAAGATTTAATAGATAGAAAAGCACAAATTAAGTGGTTGCTAGATAAAAATAAGGATGCTGATCATCAAATAATTTTGGGTGATTTAAACTTTGGACCACATCGAACAGATTATAGAGATGATATCAAATTAAATTGGCAAGATATTACGGAAATGATAAAAGATACAGGTTATCTAAACCAAGAAAATGCACCATATTCTCCTGAGGGAACAAGTTGGCGAGATAAAAAATTAGACTGGCTTATTACAAAAGGCGTATCAGTTAAAAAAGAATCTAATTATAATAAATTGGATTGGAGGTTTGGTAAGTATAATGACAACCTGTTTGTATCAGGTTATTTAGTACCGGGTGATTTATTTATCAGAACCGATCCAGGTAATCCGGATCATGCTGTCTTGACAGCAGAAATTGAAATTTAGAATTATAGATAGTATAGATTTGATTTCACAAAAAAACATATCATTTTCAAAATGTGACTTTGTTTGGCACGATACATTTTAAGTGTTATAGTATGTTATATAGAGGTTAGCAAAAAAGACCACCAGGAATTGCAGTTCCTAATGATCTTATCAGATTGTTGCCTCGCACTCAGATTTAATTAAGCTTAAATAGCCTATTGCCTAGTGCAAGTTACCCGTTAGTCTATCGTCAGTAGATTAACGGATTTTTTGTACCCTGAACATGGCAATACGACTAAAAGAGTATGTTCTTGATGAACTCAGCAATTGCTAATGCTAATCGTTTTGCTACTGTCGTAACAACAGTAACAATGAACAACTTAACACCAGCGATAGCCAATGCCTTCATACGTTTCCACATATTAGGCCAATTCCTTTTCAGTATTTTCCATGTGACCACCTCCCAACAGTCGTATATGACTATCTGAATGCGGTAGGGGCTAACCTGACTTGATAAGAATAACAGAAGAATTTATCTAATGTAAACATTTAAATTTTCTCTGGATAAAATTTAAAATAACACGGTGTTTACACCAGAGATTGAAATTTAATTTCACAAAAAAACCCACATCACCCCCAAACTGCGAGTTTGTTTGGTCATGATGTGGGTTTTATTTTAAATTTGTGTTAATTTGCGTTGAGTTATTTCTTGATAAATCATTCCTAATGCAAGCCAGTCAGATACTTGGGGATACATAGGTAAACAAAGGATGTTTGTGTTATCAATTGTTATTCCAGGGATATTAGTGATGATTAAATCATATTTTGTCGCTAATCTTTTTGGGAAATCGAAATAGTTAACTGATTCTTCAGTTATAGTACAGTGTTGTTGTAGGTGAACAGCGATATCGTTTTTTAACATCGCAATATGTTCAATATCTGTATCATAGATTAATCCAATTGAAATTTTAGCTTTATTTTGTTCAATAAAGTTCAAAAGTTCATGCCAATGTGTGATAAGAATATAGGACAAGGAATTTACAGTATAGTCTTTGATATCTACAAAGTAATGGTTAAATTGTGTAATTAAAAATGTGGTTAATTCAGCATGATTATTTGCCATCTCTTTAACAAATAGTCCGTATTTATCATATAACACAAAAGGTTTTCCATAATTCAAATTATAAACAGTACATAAATCAACTAGTAATTTTTCAAGATTACTGGGAGCGTTAATTGAAAAAGTCGTCGCGATATTAGTGATAATAATTTCAAAATTATTATAGGCTAACTGTAAATCAGTATCATACTGTAACGTGTTTAATAACTGATTATGCGTGGTAAAAACCATCTTTTTTTGCAGATTTTTTAAAGTAGTAAAAAAATTGAAGACATCACTTTGGATAGAGAATAGTTTTTTAATCTGATGATTTAGCATAACATCTAAAATGGGTTTTGTACTGTCATCAGAAATAGTAGCAATATATTTTTGAAAATAGAAATGGACCCAAACTGTCACAGAGGCCTTATGGAGATCCAATTCGTTAATATCAATATGTTGAGCTTGTGAGTAGAGGGTAATAGCTTTTTTTATTAAAGCATAACCACGCTTGTCTTTTAAAGATTGTTCCGAGGGATAGGCATCATAGATGTAATGGATGATGAAGTTTTGAATGGCATGTGGATCGCCAACTAGTCGAAGTGATTTTAAATCAATGGCAATATTGTCATTTGATAAAACACAGTTTATTTTTTTAATTTTTCTACGCAATGTAGAATTACTGACAAAAAAGGCATTTTCTAAGTGTATAAAGCTAATTTCCTTCGCAAAAAAACAGAATTCAATGATTTTGAATTCTAAACTATTTTGTAAAATTGTGGCATATATATATCGGATAGAGTAATTTCGTGGAATGTTTATCTTTAAATGATGTTCATCAAAGGTAATTGAAATGGGATTAATTTTTGAATTAATTTTTTGAATGCTACTTTTGATGGTTCTGACATCAGTTTGTAAGATGTCAGATAGTAATAAATAATCTGTACGGGGATTATGTAATAAATATTCTATGATAGATAATTCTAAAAAATCATTTTTAGAAAGAAGTGTTTTCATGATTAATTTTCTCCAATCTATAAAGGTGGTTATTATAAACCAGGTGTCTATTGGTGTTCTGCTAAGTTTTGCGTAAACGTTGCATCATTCGACAAAAATAAACAACAGGAGTTATATATACTAGTTTTGTTAAAGTGATGTTAACCAAAAAATCTGATGTATTAACTATGAGGGAGTAGGGGGCAGGGAACAGTAAATCAAACAACAAAATAAATTCATGACATAGTACATTCCCATATGTTTCATTATAGAATACGCAACTCTATTTTGTGATTTTGATTGCCGTACCTGGTAGATAGATTATAGCAACTTAGTAATGCAGTCAGTCGGCCATCATTTTAAATTAAATACTCATAAACATTTTAGTGACATAAAATTCTGCCAATTTTCTCATTAGAATGTTTGTGAGTTTTTTTATTTATCGTTGAATTGTAATCTTTTTTTGTATTCAGAATACAAAATGTGGCAGAAATCCACTGTGAGATTTAGGTACGATTAAACATGAATTGATAAGCAGGGAAGAGCGGTATGAGGATATAGGTAGCATCCTTTATGTCAATTATTTTGCAGCCACTAAAGTAATTAGAGTTATTATTGATCCCTTTTGTACAGGAGGATAAGAAATAATGAAAAAAGGTGTTTTAGGTGTGTGCTTAAGTTTATTAATGGTTGCAGAATTTGCAGTCTATAATACTTCTCCAATTAATGCATCAACAGCCCAATCTCATGTAAATGGTGTTTTAGTTCAATCGGTGGATGTAGGAGGGAGTAATGAATCTTCTACCACTGAACGACAAGGAAACGTACAAGAACAGCCTTTAATTGAACAAGGTACGCACATAGATGATGAAACGAATTCTGGAGACTTAATTTTACATGAAGTTAAAACGGAACCAATAGTTAGCGCTGACTTAGCAAAACATGATCAGAAATTGCCTAATACGGGAGATGACTTAAATTGGCGAATGACGATTGGAGGAATTGGATTACTTGTAGTTTTATTCATTATTAAATTACTAAAGAGTAAGAGGAAGAGTAATGAAAATGTATAAAAAATTAAGTGCTGTTTTGATTGGTGCATTACTTGGACTTGGACAAATAGACTTAATACAAGCAGATACAGCAGGTGCTATTACAAAATTAACGGCACATATTGAACCCGGTAGTCTCATGATGACAACACCAAATGACTTGGAATTTATAGCAATGTTAGATGGTAAGCAACAATCAATCGAATTAGACACAGTTTCAACAAAAATTTCTGATTATCGTGGTATTGGCAGTGGGTGGCGAATTGCAGTGAAATCACCAAACCATGCTGTATATAGGAATAACTATCAATTAATGATAAATGATAAACCGATTACAGGAGAGGGGGTGGTTATTTATAATAGCAAGAAACAAATACGTAATAAGATAGTTAGTTTAAAAACAATGGTGAATATTTCAAATGATGCAGAGGCTGGTGCTTATCATGCTGATTTAGATTGGATATTAGAACCAGATAATAATGTAAAAGAATAGAGGAGATAAACGATATGAACATGAAGAAGGCGTTAGGATTACTGTTATGTGGTGGTGTATTGGTAGCGGGGATGCCTACTATTTCGGCTTCAGCAGATGATGTGACAACGGGAGAAACAGCGTTATCAGCATATTTATCACGTGGTGATATGGTACTAGGGGTTGATAAAGAAGTTAATTTTGGTCAACAACAATTAACGGAAGATGCGAACGTTGACTTTGGTTCAAAGCAAATTGCCTATACTGTAGATGATTTTACCGGAAAGCAAATTGGATTCATAATTTCAGCTCAAGCGGGAAAAAAAGATGAAGATCGAACTTTAAACTTGAATGGTAAGAATATTTCAAACGAAGCAGCTGACGTTGTTGTACAAGAAGCTAGTCAGTACGGGCGCAATACGGGTGAAATTACAGCGGAATTGATCTTTGATAACCTGACTTCAATTAATAAAGATGTTACAGATACTATCACGTTTACAATTACCCAGGGTACCACAGCTCAAATTTCAGAATAACGATATTTCAAAAGGAGAGATTTTTAATCTCTCCTTATTTTGCTGAAAGGACATAGATAATGATTAATAAGATAGTTAAATTAATATTGGTTACGCTATTATTTGGAAGCATAACACTTGGTAGTAAACATGTATTTGCGGACAGTATCTCTAAACAAACGGGATATTCAATATCACCTATTTTTTCAGAAAATCAAACGACAGATATAGATAGTTTTTACGATATTAAGTGGACACCGAATAATAATGAAAAATTTTCACTGAAAATCACTAATAATACTGATAGTACAAAAAATTATAGTGTTGAAGTGAACAAAGCTAGAACTAATAGCAATGCTGCGGTGGACTATACAGATACTACAAAGGAAAATCAATCAGCACCATATAAATTAACACAAATGATTAACTTGCCTAGCGAAGTTAAGGTGCCGGCTCATAGTAGTGAAATAGTGCCCGGGAATTTAGTGTTTCCAGAGGAGGACTTTAATGGTATTTTGATGGCCGGCATTCATGTATCTGAAAAGAAGTCGGTAGATAAACAGACGCCGCTATCAAATACAGTTTCATACAATATTCCTTTTGTTGTGCGTGGGAATGTTGATAAGCGTCCAGACCCTAGAATTGATTTACAAAAATTGATGCTTAAAAAATCAACAATTGAAACATATAGTTTGAACGTATTCTTAAATAATAAAAGACCTAACTTATTAAAATCAGTTAAGGTTAAGGCGGAAATTACGGACGAAAACGGCAAAATTCTAGTGACAGATTCAAAGAAGTTAGACATTACACCTGAAACAGAATTTGCATACCCTGTTGCATTACCTGCGTCTACTAAAGCTGGTAAGTACACGTTAACATTAAGCATGCAACACGGATCTGAGCATCATTGGAAATTTACTCGAGAATTTAGTATTTCTAAGCAAGATCAAAAGAACATTAAGGAAGCAGCGCCGAATAAAATAGATAGTAAGTTGTTATATAGTGGTGTAATCATTATTATCAGTGTTCTTATGGGAGCAATTGTATATAAAAGGCGTCAAAATACTAATAAATAAATGTTTTTAGGTTAGTTGGAATTTAAAGATAAAAGCCATATGAGCTGAATTTCATAAGCTGGTGAAGCGTATTCCGAACGTTAAAGGAAGTGCTTTACGACTTAAATAGTCAATTTAACTAAATCAATTACTAATAAAAATTTTATATCGTTCTTTGTTGTCTGTTAGGGTAAATGCTGTTGACCATAACAAAGAACAAACAGGTAATCAATTATTATCTACTACATATCATTCACGTTTTGTATCAATAAGGCAAAGGGTGAATGATGTGATGTTATTTAAAAATATATAATATTTATGGAGGTTGAAATATGAAAAAGCAAATATCAATTTTATTAACTAGTGTTCTCTTGTTAAATCAATTTCCTATTGTTACAGCAATGCCCCAAACTCAAATGCGAAAAGCTGAAGATAGTCTTACGCAAGATAAAGAAATAGAAGATATAAATGCAGACGTAAAAAAAACATCATTAGAGAATAAATTAGTCAATAAAAATAATGATGTAGAAAGGTCCTCTTCAGTACCAAATGAGGAAAAATTAGACTCATCGATTACAAATTTAAGTACTCATAATGATAAAGAAACTACAGCTAAGCAGCTTGAAACGAGAGATGTAGTTAGTAGAAGTGCTGGAGATATTTGGACTTCGCCAAAATATGAAAGTGATGTAGAAAGGGCGTTAATAGACAAATCAAAAAAAGAACTAGGGAATATTGTTAGAGAAGGATTGAAAAAAGTTACAAATACTGAAGTAGGATATTTAAAAGGTGATTCAGTCGATATTGATATCGGAAAAGCATATACTACTTACTCTGCAAAGGCGGCCACAGTTGTAACTCATAAAGAATTTCCTACTCCTATAATACCTACTAATGAAGCCCTGTCCATTGGTGCTGGTTATAGTGATACGAGCGTGTCTATTCCTATTGGAACAGAGGGACTATCTTCTGATGGAAGTTTAAAATTTAAAGTGATATCTAGTCAAAAAATAAGAGTTGAGAGAGTTAAAAATAAACATACATCCAGTACGGTAAAATTGCCTATGTATGTACCTTTAACTTCAGATACAATGTTTTTTTACCAATCTGCAAAAGAGAGTATCTTTACAGGCCATGCACAGCAATTTCCAATATTTGTTAATCTACAATATCATAACTATTATCATTCATTAAATAATAAGGTTAATCTATACTACGACAGATTAGAAGAAAATTGGCAGGTCAATAAAGGTGACATTAATATACTTGATCATATCACATTGGAAGACTCACCAGAAGTTCAAGCGGCTCCTAAAAAAAGTAGCTTTGATATGCCAACAAAGGTGCCATCTACACCAGAAGAATATGTTACTACTTCAAACACAATGACTGGTGGTACATTAACTTATACATGGATTGATCAATTGGATGTAAATGCTAAGAATGATCAAAGTATTCGAGTAAAAGTAGTTGATCAATTGGATGATTATAAACATGAGGCTACGACTACACTTAAATTCAAAGCTAATCCAGATAAAACGAGTGTAGTAGTAAAAGATTCAACTTTATATCAAGGGCAGACGTATCATCCAGAAAATGATAATTTTGTAAGTGCTACAGATATTGATGGTAATCCTTTGAAATGGGATGACCCCAACTTAAAATTATCTGGCGATATTGTAGATATGAAAGTTCCCAAAACGTATAATCAAATATTGACATATACGTATGTATTTAATGGTGAAACAAAAACAAAGACAGTAAATTATAAAGTAACGGTTAAGGCGGACCAAACAAAATTAGAATTAGAAGATGTGCTGTTATACGTTGGTGAGAAATGGGATCCAAATTTACCGTTTAAAAATGTAATCGATAAAGATGGTAATAAGCTTGATGCAGAAAATATTGAAAGCTATCATATTCAACGTAATGGAAATAATGTAGATACTATAGATACAAGTACGACAGGTATTTATGAAGTTAAAATAAGTCATCCTGATGCTCTCGGTAATTTGAAAGAATCAAATGTTGCAACTGTACAAGTCAAAAGAGATTATACATCTTTAGAATTAAAGGATGTTGAGATATATGTTGGTGAAAACTGGACTGCTAAAGATAATTTTGTGACAGCAGTAGACGAAGAGAATAGAAGAATTCCATGGGAATCTGGACGTATTGATGCAAATGGTGCAAAAGTAGATACAAGTAAGCCGAACGAATATACGTTTAAATACACATTAAAAGGTAGAGTGAAAACTGTTGAGGCAACAACTAAAGTGACGGTTAAAGCACATGATTTATCATTGATTACACCTGAAGAGTTTTCTTTTGGAACGGCTGTGCTAGGTCAATCAACAGAACTTTACTGGGATAAAAAATCAGAAGTATTAGTGAATGATGACGGAAATAGAGCGTGGGATCTGACAACAAAACTTACTGAAAGTGATAATCAGGATTTTGGAGATTTTCTAAAATTTAAAGGTCAATCTTTTAATGGGGAATCAGTCCTAATTGCTTCTGGCACATCTAGCAAAAATATTACAGAAGATTTGACAGAAAATAATTTTATATATGTAGATTATTCATTTAGTAAATCAGTTAGACAGGATAAAGCAACATTAGAATGGACACTATCTCCATCTATTCAACAAATTAAGGAATAAAATATAGGCACCTTTCAAAATAGACTCATTTCAATATTTATATGGAGTGAAGTTGTTTTTTATTCTGAATAATTTATCAAAATCCTCTCTATTTGTGAGGTGTATCCCGAAAGTTAAAGTAACTTTCGGGATATTTTATTTATAATAAAAATTTCAAAACAAACAAAGCTTAAAGCTATTTAAGAAACTGTTTCAGTTAACGGTAGACAAAAAGACATAAATTTTCGAATGTCTTTAACAGTATACTGTTGTGTTTTCTGTAGCTACTAACGGTGGTAAGTACAATTTAATATTAATCAGGAAACATGAATCGGAGTAATAAATATGAATAATTTAGTTGAAACTAAAAAATAAGAGTCATATTGATAAGTTAAAAAATGGTTATTAAACGGTTAGTCATTACTTTACAAGTGATCATGTGGAAAGTTAATAGGTACATGGCGGCGATAATCTATTTTTGTAATCTAAGAGCGTATTTAGAATAATAAATTAGATGTAAATTTTTTATACTAGATTACACAAGAAAGAGAGGTAGATAGTTTATGAAAAAACAAATGAAGTTATTTTTGGTGTCTGCTAGTGTATTAGGTGGTGCAATGTTTGTAGCACCAATGGAAGCGTCAGCTCATGGATATGTTTCAAGCCCACCATCAAGAGGATATCAAGGAGAGTTATTTAAAAATGCAGTGGGCTGGGATGCAGCCATGAACAAGTATGGAAATGTTATTTCACAACCACAAAGTCTTGAAGCCAAGAAGGGATTCCCGGTAGATGGACCAAAAGACGGTCAAATTGCGTCTGCAAATGGCGCAGTAGGGGATTTTGTACTAGATCGACAGTCAAGTGATATGTGGGATAAGACAGATATTCATACGGGATTGAATACATTTACCTGGACATATACAGCGCCCCATAATACATCAAAGTGGCACTACTATATGACAAAGTCTAATTGGAATCCAGACGCACCTATTACTCGTGATGACTTGGAATTAATCGGTACAGTTGACCATGATGGAACGGCTGCAACTAATAACATTAGTCATCAAATTGTTATTCCAAATAATCGTGTAGGATATCACGTCGTTGTGGCAGCATGGGATGTTGCGGATACAGCAAATGCTTTCTACAGTACGATTGATTTGAATGTTACTAATAATAATTTACCTATGTTTCCAGCTAAGCCAACTAATGTTCAAGCAGACAATGTGACAAAAAATAGTGTTTCATTATCATGGGCGGCACAAACAACGGCAACAAGCTACGATGTGTATCGTGATGGTAAAAAGATTGTAAATGTCGCAAGTAATAAATTTGAAGATAAGACTGTAAAGTCAGATAAAAGTTATAAATATGAAATTGTCGCTGTAAGTGCAAATGGGATTGAGTCAGATAAAAGTACCGCGCTTGAGGTAAAGACATTATCTGAAGATGCAGAGGAACTAGTTACAGCACCCAAAGGTTTGCACTCAATGGGAGAAACGACGACTGAGATTTCATTAATGTGGGGAGAAGCAACTCACACATCAGGTATTGCCAAGTATGAAATTTACCGTGATGGTCAATATATTGCATCAACAACTAATCAATCGTATAACGATACAAATTTGAAGCCAAACACAACGTATTCATACAATGTAAAAGCGATTAGTAATGATAATCAAGAATCCAAATTTAGTAATCAATTAGTTGTTTCAACTCAAAAAGAAGTGGAAACGCCTAATGTTGGAGAATATCGTGAATTCAAGATTGGTACGTTAACAGAACCTCAAAAGTATGAAAAAGGTGAAGTAGTATTATACAAAGGGGATTTGTATACAACATTACAAACACATTCAAATTATGGTGATGAATCGTGGAATCCAAAAGATGCAGTAACTTTATTTGTGTTTAAAACAGCATTAAATACTACGTGGGATGCAGATAATATTTACAATCTTGGAGATAAAGTATTTTATGCAGGTGTAGAATATGAGGCAAAGTGGTGGACCAAGGGAAATCGACCTGACGTATCGGATGCATGGAAAATGATTTCTAATACAGTAGTAGTGTGGAATGCAGAAAAGGCATATGAAGCTGGAGAACAAGTTGAGTATGAAGGAAAGGTATATCAAGCCCAGTGGTGGACTAAGGGTGATAAGCCTGACTCATCATCGGCTTGGATTCTAAAGTAGACAGATGACATATTTATGACATAAATAAAATAATGATCGATAGAGGCGTTCCCAGGTTTAATTCAAATATGGGGACGCTTTTAAGTGTAGTAAAAGTTATTTTAAAAATTACTAAAAAGGAGTACATGAATTATGCTAAGAGATTTGATTGCTGGAATAAAAAATGTACAGAACATCACACTGAAAAGATATAATTTTCCGTTAACGTATGTTTTATTTTTGGGTATATGTGTCTTGTTATGGCGTCCAAAGTATATTGAACGGATTGATGTGACTAAGTGGCTATCTGATGAAAGTGTATATTTAGTGTTGAGTGTTTTTAACGGCGTTTACTCACATTTAGGTAGTTTGCTTATATTTCTGTCAATCTTATGGTTTATAATAGTGATTCTTATAGAGAAAACTTCATTTTTTTCGATTATTCTACCAAAGCAAAAAGAATACAGGGATGATAGTACTGTAATGTGGAATGAATACAGTGCACTAAATAGAATAGGGTATATATTTATAGGATTAATAAGTTATGGTTTTATATATTATCTTCTTGTTAATGTACTGTTTAATCCATACAATTTTTCTAAAAATTTTTTCAATGTATTTAATTCTATTCACTCAAATCCAATTATAACTAGTGGTTATTTATCACAAACAAATTTAGTGCTTCTAAATATAGTATTCATTGCAAATGTTATTCGTGTGATTGGTTTATTAACTCAAGTTTTGTTTAAGACAAGAAATAATTCAGATTATAAGTCTCTACAATTTTATGATGAATATTTTTTTACTCGAATTAATTCATTTTCAGAAAAAAATAAGAATAATGAATTATTTGAAACAGTAATTTTGAAAAAAATGTACGGGGCCCCCAAGTATTTTCTAGTTAATGTTCAATTAACTAGCAACATGTCTCTGAAAGAGAATCATTTTCCAGAGAAAATAGAGCCATCAAAACGTAGATACCATATTTTAGATCAATCAGAGAATCTTTCAGATATTGTTTATTTTTTTGATTGTTTACAACAATTAGTAGATAATAATCTTTGATTAAAATATTTAATTTAAAGCACGACACAAAAACCCACATCACCCCCAAACTGCGAGTTTGTTTGGTCATGATGTGGGTTTTATTTTTTAGTTATTTAATGAGCAGCTTATTCCCACTCAACAGTTGCAGGTGGCTTAGCTGTGATGTCGTAGACGACGCGGTTGATGTGATCAACTTCGTTTACGATACGACGTGAGATTTCTTCTAGTAGGTCCCATGGCAACTTGGCGAAATCAGCTGTCATACCATCAACAGACGTGATGGCACGGATAGCGATGGTGTAGTCGTACGTACGACCGTCACCCATGACCCCAACTGAACGGACACCAGTTAGCACCGTGAAGTATTGCCATACGTCACCGTCCAAACCGTTCTTGGCGATTTCTTCGCGCAAGATGGCATCTGATTCACGGACGATTTCTAGCTTGTCTTCAGTGATGTCACCCAAGACACGGATACCAAGACCAGGACCTGGGAATGGTTGACGCCAAACCAATTCGTGTGGCATACCCAACTTTTCACCCAAAGCACGAACTTCATCCTTGAAGAGCGTGTTCAATGGCTCAATCAATTGGAATTGCATGTCTTCAGGCAAACCACCAACGTTGTGGTGTGACTTAATCGTTTGGGCCGTATCAGTTCCTGATTCGATAACGTCAGTGTACAACGTTCCTTGTGCCAAGAAGTCGATACCGTTCAACTTTGAAGCTTCTTCATCAAAGACATAGACGAATTCGTTTCCGATAATCTTACGCTTTTGCTCAGGGTCGGTTACCCCAGCCAACTTAGACAAGAAACGTTCTTGGGCGTCTACCTTGATAATGTTCAAACCGAACTTACCACCAAGGGCTTCCATCACTTCATTGGCTTCGTTTTTACGGAGCAAACCGTGGTCAACGAAGATTGACGTCAATTGATCACCGATGGCGCGTTGCAACAACACCCCAACAACTGATGAATCAACTCCACCAGAAAGACCAAGCAAGACCTTCTTATCACCAACGGTTTCGCGAATTTGCGCGATTTGTTGGTCGATAAAGTCATCCATTGACCAGTTACGGTTAGCCTTAACGGCGTTTTCGATGAAGTTTTCAAGAATCTTCATCCCGTATTCAGTGTGTTGAACTTCCGCGTGGAATTGCACACCGTAAAGGTTACGGTCTTTGTTTTCCATTGCGGCAATTGGCGTGCTGTCAGAGGTTCCAACGGCTGAGAAACCTTCAGGAACTTGTTCAACGTAATCACCGTGTGACATCAAAACAGTTTGTGTGGCTGGTGTGTTAGCAAATAGCAATGAGTCAGCATCTGTAACGGTCATATCAGTTTCACCATATTCAGATGAGTCATTAGCTGCGGCAACCTTACCACCAGGCAACATGTGTGCCATTAATTGCATACCATAACAAACACCCAAAATAGGGATGTTCAAGTTGAAGATTTCTGGATCAATCGTAAAAGCACCATCTTCATAAACAGAATTAGGTCCACCAGAGAAAATAAGTCCCTTTGGGTTTAATGCTTTAATTTCTTCAGCTGTCATCGTGTGTGGCTTTAGTTCAGAATAAACACCCAATTCACGGACACGTCGTGAAATAAGTTGGTTATATTGTGAACCGAAGTCCAACACTAAAATGCTATCGTGCGTTTTTGTGTTTGCCATGATATCCCCCATTAAATTGTTGTTTTTAATTATACGTATTTCTTGATAATAATCAATGGTTTATTTGTAAAATGTTCGCATTCTATCGCTGTTTAATCGAAATCTCATAATTCGTGTTACTAAAAATAAGCAATAAACGAAATATGCTATTTTCCGTGGAATTTGAGATAAGAATATTCTCGGCCGGCCATGTTAAAATAGAAACATCATATAGAAAGAGTAGACTTCGGTCTTTGTAGTACGAAATATGCCAGAAGAAAAGAAGCGCCGTCCATACCAAGGTAAGCCTGGAAACAAGCCGCGCCAAGGAAAGTTTGTTCCACGTGGAACACGCCGGCCAACTAACCAAAATCAAGCTGTGAACGTTAATGTTGGTGACAAATTGTTGATCACTATCAAGCGATTGGGAATTAATGGTGAAGGGATCGGTTATTATAAGCGTAAAATTACCTTTATTCCTGGCGCATTACCTGATGAAGTGGTTGATGTTGTGGTCACGAATGTCACGGAAAAGTTTATCGAAGCGCGCATTCGTAAGTTTAAGCAAAAGTCACCACAACGGGTTACGCCAATTGATAACCAAGAAGTTGGTGGGGTTGAATTGGCCCATATGTCATACGAAGGGCAATTAGCGTTTAAGCAAGATGTGATCCGCCAAGCTTTGGAAAAGTACAAGCCAGAAGGGTATGAGTCATATGACCTACGCCCAACGATTGGCATGGAAAATACGACAGGTTACCGTAACAAGGCGCAATTCCCAGTGCGTGAAGTTGACGGTAAGTTGGCCGTGGGGATGTTTAAGCGCAATTCCCATGATTTAGTTGATTTACCAAAGGTATCAACGCAACATCCCGCAACGTTGAAGGTCGTGCGTAAGGTGCGTGATATCATCGCTGAACTAGATTTGCCGGTTTATCACGAACGCCGTCACACCGGAATTATTAAAACATTGATTGCCCGTGTATCAGAATCAACGGGTGATGTACAACTAACGATTGTGACGAATGGTGATTATTTGCCACAGATTGAGACGTTAATTAGTCGTATTAATGAAGAATTGCCAGAAGTTGTCTCAATTCACCAAAATATTAATGCCGATAAGACGTCATTAGTATGGGGTGATGAGACCAAACGTCTATGGGGTAGCGAGTACATCACGGAAACGATTAACGGTAAAACGTTTAAGTTGTCACCACGTGCGTTTTTGCAATTAAATCCACGCCAAACACAACGTTTGTACAGTGAAGCGATTAAGGCGTTGGACTTGACGCAAGCTGATAAGTTGATTGACGCGTACTCTGGGGTTGGAACCATCGGAATTTCACTGGCTGACCATGCAGGTGAAGTTCGTGGGATGGATACAGTGCCTGAAGCGATTGATGATGCCAATGAAAATGCTGCTGACAATGATGTCGCCAATGCCATCTATTATACCGGTGCGGCTGAAGATTTGATTCCAGCCTGGGCTGATGAAGGTTGGGTTGCCGATGCCTTGGTCGTTGATCCGCCACGTACTGGTTTAGATGAAGAATTGCGTTGGACAATTATTGAGACGCAACCAGAAAAGTTTGTCTACATTTCATGTAATGCCTCAACATTAGCGCGTGATTTGGTTGATTTAACACGTGCCTATGATGTGGAGTACATTCAATCAATTGATATGTTCCCACAAACAGCACGATGGGAAGGAATTGTGAAGTTTACTAAAAAGCACTAATTTATGCTTCGTTTTAGCTCCAATTAGTGTTGCATTAAGCTAAGCTGTTTATCATAAGTGATGTTGATAAGGGTTAACCAACCTTATCAATAACTCCCATATGAAGATTAGTGATTCATAATTATGTTTAGTTACCCAGCTAAACAAACCTACTCCTAAATTGCATCGTAAGCCCATACGATGTACCTAACAAATTGCTGAGATATTCATCTCAACATGCACACCCACCATGATATTCGTTATGGTGGGTGTTTTTTGCTTGTCTAACGAACATAACATGGTTACCCGCGGTTGTTTTGGGGCGTGCTATACTGAGCTTTAATCTTTTGAACAATAAGTAAGTGGGTATGGGGTATGAAAAAATATTGGTATGTGGGGATGGCCGCTGGTGGTGCCTTATTTTGGGGCATTAACGGTATCCTATCAAATATTTTGTTTGACCGCGTTGCCATTACACCAGATTGGTTAACGACAGCACGATTATTGATTTCAGGTATTGTGTTATTAATTTATGCATTATTACGACGACAAAATATTTTTACAATTTGGCGCGATCCAAAGTCAGCTGTTCGACTGATTTTATTTAGTTTAATTGGGGTTTATTTTGCGCAATCAAGTTTTGTCCGGACACTGTATTATGGTAATGCGGCTGTAGCCACGGTCTTGCAATATACGGCACCGGCAATGATTATTATCCTATTAGCTATCATCCAACGACGGATACCACAACGACCAGAAGGAATTGCAGTGATTTTATCATTGCTGGGAGTGTTTTTGTTGGTGACTAATGGCCAGTTTGATGCTTTACAAGTTAGTTCTAAAACATTGCTATATGGTCTAATGTCTGCTGTTGGACTAGTTGCCTATACGATTATACCTGGGCCGTTACTAGCAAAATATGACGCAATTTTAGTAGTGGGTTGGGGAATGTTTATTGGTGGCGTTATGGCTAATTTTGCGGCACCGTTGTACCACCCAAGTTATCATTTTGATAGGGTTGATTTGATGTTATTGAGCTTGATTATTGTTTTTGGCTCAATTGTTGCGTTTGTCTGGTATATCGCTAGCTTAAAGCATGTAAAACCCCAAACGGCAGGCATGTTGGGGATGTTGGAACCATTGAGTGCAACAATCTTATCTGCGTTGATTTTAGGTGTTGCTTTCCATGGCTGGCAAGTTGTTGGGATTGTGCTAACATTAGGCGCCATTGTGATAACGAATATGGCAAAAAAGTCCGCCTAATCTGGAATTGATAAATAAATTTAATGATGACGAAATAACCTCATATGCCGTGGCATATGAGGTTATTTTTTATGTAATTAAAAGGTCTGAGACGGGGCTAATCGCTGAACTAGGCTATAATTATTAATAAGATGAACGATGAAGGAGAGGAATTAGAAATGGTAGCTTTAACATTTACAGCCAAGCGCCAAAAGGATCAACCCGTCCAAGCACGTCAACTTGAGGTGCCATATGCCGATGAATTATTTACAACAACGGCGACGGCTTATAATCATGATTTAGCACAATTAAGTGTGGTGATGGCAGCATCTGCCTACACCCGTAGCGAAAACTCGGTGGGCGTAGGTTATGCAGCCGATAACTTGCAAGCATTAGGTTTTACAGCGATCGATTTTGGGCGTGAGATTGTCGATGATCCAAATAATGTTGCGTTTACTTTAGGATATAAGCAATTAGTGGACCGGAATGTATTTGCAGTAATTATTCGCGGAACACCAAAGAGCGCCGAATGGGCGGGTGATTTTATGATTGGGGATGATGATGCCCCCGGTATGGCCAATATGCTATTAATTGGTCAAACTATCATGACGCAATTGCAGGCTTACATGCAAGAAGTTGGGCGAAACGACTTGCCAAATGCTTTCTGGGTAACTGGTCATTCACGTGGTGGTAGTGCCACTGAAGTTGTTGGTAAATTATTGATTGATACAGATGAAACGGACGTTTATGCTTATGCATTTGCGCCAACTAATACGTATAAGTTAGTCGCGAACGTTGATTTTGCTGGGCAATACGCCCAAGTGCACGCCATTATTAATCCGTTAGATGCAGCACCGCAATTCCCATTAGAAAAGTGGGGCTTCACGCATGTTGGGCAACAACATTATTTCCCATTAACGGCTTTTGCAGACATGACTGCATATTATGAAAAAATTAATCAACAACCTTTCCCAGCTAATCAAATAGAAGATCAAGCGAAACTGAATCGTGGTCTCCAGTTGTACTATGCTTTGGCACCGAGTGTGCATGATTTTTATCATGCGCAAACGCCTTGGTGGAATGGCGGAACAATGACACCATATGAGTGGATTCAAGATATGATGTTAGGCACGCAAGGACAAGAAATTCCAGCACGTACAATGAACGTTATGGCATATGTTAAAACGCATCCGATTTATGCTAAGTTATTCCAACATCTAGCTAACGACGGTAATAATTCATTTGAACATACCGTAACCACCTACATTAGCTTTATGGCAGTGTTGGAGGCCGATTGGGTGAATGATTAATTTTTATGGCTGATATTATTGCAATTATTCAGAACCCCATTTTATTCATTAAACCAATAATGATGAATCCGTGGGTGGTGTATCCGGTATTATGGGCAATTGTAGGGTTGGAGAGTACTTTTTTGTTGTTTGCGTGGATGCCTGCTGAAACAACGATGTTTTTAGCTGGCAGTCTTGCTGCACATCAGGAAATTCCAATTATTATTTGGTTATTGTGGTTAGGGTATTTACCCCTCGTTTATTTTGGTTGGCAATATAAATATCGCCTGGGCCGCCGACATCCTAGTCGTGGTGGTCGAATAGATGACACGATTACATTATTCAATAAACACGCAAAATTAGCCCTTCTGTTTGGTCGTTATATTCCGGTAATTGGTATTTTTATTCCGATTATCGCCGGTCAGAGCCAATTCACCCGAGAATCATTTAAATTTTTGAATTTAGCAGGGACCCTGTTTTGGGTGTTTGGCTCAACCCTGATTGGTTATTATTTAGGGTCCATCCCATTCTTCTATGAACATTTTACGGTACTGCTCGTGTTAATTATTATTGTACCGGGGGGCTTATATTATTTAGGTAACTACTTGTACAACTTATTTCGCTACTGGTTCCGTGTGTAATAAATTAAAAAAATCTAATAAACTTATTGACTTTTCATTTTATTGGCTTTACGATATTAATCATTAAGTCACGTTGAAACGGTGAGTAAATGCGTTGTAGTTGCACAGAGAGTTGCGGTAGGTGAAAAGCAATCAATGTAAACGATTGAAGATGGCCGTGGAGTGTAAAAAGGGCGAGCCAAATTTGGTAAGTTATTTTCGGTTACTGCTCGTTAACGCAGTGAAATATCACAGCAATTGATACTTACTGAGCAAAATATGGTGACATATTTTGGAATTCGGGTGGTTCACGATTATAAAAATAAGTCGTCCCGTTATGTTATGCAAATAACATAACGGGACTTTTTGTTTTGGTAGGAGAAAAAAAGGAATGGATTTAACAACATTAAGATTGCCAACAGGTGAGATTTTAACTGACGATAGTTCACGTAATACATACGCACAAAATAATTACACCCAAGAATTACCCGCCGTTACATTACCAACCGCAGTGATTATTGCGCGTTCGATTGCAGATGTGCAAGCAACGATGCGTTTTGCCACCATGCATCAAATTGGTGTCATTCCGCAGGGTGCCCAAACGTCGATTGTTAATAGTTCTGCAGGATTAATGGGGACGCTTATTTTAAATGTTGCGCAGATGAATCATATTTTGAAAATTGATCCAGCAAATCAGACCGCAGTGGTTGAACCAGGGGTGATTAATGGACAACTTGATGCTGCCGCCCGGCAACAAGGATTTTTCTATGCTCCTGACCCGGGTTCTAAAGAACTGAGCACTATCGGTGGCAATATTGCAACCAATGCGGGTGGAATGGCATCACTAAAATACGGTACAACGAAGCAAAATGTGTTGGGCCTGCAAATTGTGTTGGCAAATGGTGAATTATTAACGTTGGGCGGGGAAACATTCAAAAATAATGTGGCGTACAACCTATTAGATTTATTTATCGGATCAGAAGGAACCTTAGGCGTTATTGTGGGGGCAACAGTCCGCCTCTTACCCATTCCATATGGTAATCCGGTAACCGGGTTAGCAACTTTTCAAACCATGACCGCATTGGCTCAGGCTGTCCAAACGCTACAAGCCAGCGGATTATATCCGGCAATGTTAGAAGTCATGAACCGCGTCACAATTACAGCATTAGATGAGTATGAGGGGAGTCAACTTGGTGCTGAAGGGGCGCAGGCAATGTTAATTTTTCAATTAGATGCGGCTGCCGAGGGGGGCTTAGCAGTTGCTCAAACATTATTAAAACAAGCTGGGGCAATGCACTTATCAGTGACGAAGGATGTTAATGAAGCGGCACGTATCATGAAGTATCGGCAAGATATTTTTGCTGCGGGAGCCCAATATGGCCGACTAATTGTCGAAGATATTGCGGTGCCACTGGGGCAACTAGCTACAGCAGTGCCAGCGATTGAGGCCTTGGCGCAAAAGTACCAGCAAAAGTTATTGCTATTGGGGCATGCTGGGGATGGTAATTTACATCCAGATGTTATCTTGGCGGATACAACGGCAGAGTTACCCGCTCAAACGCAGGCATTTATTGATGAACTATTAACATACGCTATTTCCATTGGTGGGACGATTAGCGCTGAACACGGGGTTGGCGAATTAAAACAAAAATGGGCGCGGCAACAATTATCACCAACAGTCCAACAATTACAACAACAAATTAAAATGATCTTTGATCCGCAGGGATTGCTAAATCCAGGTCGTAAATAAAGGAGCAACGGTATGTCATTAAATCAAACATTACAAAAAATTCAACCAAATGCGATTCGAGCATTTGATGCCAAAACGAGTCAGATTCCAGAAATCTTGAAGTTAACGTTGGGAGAACCAGACTTTAATGTTCCTGATCACATCAAACAAGCAGCAATTGCGAGCATTTTAGCGGATGATTCTCATTATGCACCTGCACCAGGAACGTTGGCATTGCGAGAAGCGGTACAACATTTTTTAGCGGATCGTTACCAATTAACCTATGCAGCAGCTTCACAAATTATTATTACATTGGGTGCTACTGAGGGTATTTATGACACAGTGAATGCGGTGGTGAATGCCGGTGATCGCGTATTGATTCCAGCACCTAATTTTCCTTTATATGATCCAATCGTGACCTTAGCAGGTGGTATTCCTACGTACGTTGATACATCAGAGACGGGCTTTTTATTAACGACTGATCAATTACAAACAGCGTTGGCAACCTATGGTGAATCATTAACAACCATTATCTTAAATTACCCATCAAATCCTACCGGTGTGACATATTCAGCTGAGCAATTAGCTGCGTTAGCTGAAGTATTAAAGGAGACGGATATCACAATAATTGCTGATGAAATCTATTCCGAGTTAGTTTACGAGAGTACTCACCAGTCGATTGCACAATGGTTACCCGAACAAACGCTGGTCTTAAATGGCGTTTCAAAATCACATGCCATGACTGGCTATCGGATTGGCTTTGTGGCTGGACCAGAAAAGTTAATTCAGGCAACGGGTCTTATTCATCAATTTGCGGTAACGTCAGCTGCAAATCCAACGATGGCCGCAGCGGCAGAAGCTTTGGGGACGTCAGCTGGTAAAAATGATACCGCCGAAATGCGAGCAGCCTATCAGACACGACGAGATTACTTAGTACCAGCGCTAACTGCATTAGGTTTTGAGATTCCACATCCAGCAGGCGCCTTTTATGTCTTTGCGAAGCTGCCAGTTGCATTTGATACTGATGATGAAGCGTTTAGTTTGGCTTTGGCAGAAATTGGCAAAGTCGCTGTCATTCCAGGATCAGCATTTGGTGTCGGTGGCGCTGGTTATATTCGAATCAGTTATGCGTCGTCGTTGTCAGATTTACAATTGGCAGTTGAAAGAATTACAAATTTTGTAACTAATAGTCAATTAAAGGAGGCTTAGTGATGACACGTAAGATTGGCATTATTGGTATTGGTCACGTCGGGGCTGCCATTGCACACGGATTAGTGGCACAAGGATTAGTTGATGAACTAGTTTTGATTGATCAAAATGAAGCGAAGGTGAATGCCGAAGCATTGGATTTTGAGGATGCGTTAGCCAATTTACCGCACCACGTTAATTTTACAGTGAATGACTGGGCTGCGTTGGCGGATGCAGATGTGGTTATTTCAACGCTTGGGAAAATTAGATTGCAAAAAACAGCACCAAAGGGAGATCGCTTTATTGAACTGCAATTTACGAAACATCAAATTAAAGATGTTGCAGCACACATTGTTGCGAGCCAATTTAAAGGCATCTTGTTAGTCGTGACGAATCCGGTAGATGTGATTACAAGTTTGTACCAACACTTTACAGGCTTTGCCAAAGAGCGAGTGATTGGAACAGGAACTTTATTGGATACAGCACGATTAAAACGAACGGTGGGGCAGGCATTGCGCGTTGATCCACGTTCGGTAGTTGGGTATAACTTAGGTGAACATGGAAATTCACAATTTACAGCTTGGTCAACAGTCCGCGTTAAGGGGCAACCAGTGACGAATGAAGAGCTAGATTTAGCAGCCTTGGAAGAAGAGGCCCGTCGCGGTGGCTTTACTGTATACAACGGTAAGGAATTTACAAGCTATGGAATTGCAAGTGCGGCCATTGTATTGATTCAGGCAGTTTTGACCGATAGTTATACAGAATTACCGGTTTCTAATTACCTGAGCGATTATGGTATTTATGCTTCTTACCCAGTCATTGTGGGTCGTGCCGGAGTTGTTGGTACGGTGCAATTAAATTTGACAGCGAATGAAGAAACACAATTAAAAGAATCGGCAACCTATATCAAGCAACGCTTTGATGATGTGGTAGCTGAATTAAATAGTTAAGCATGTTTCATGTGAAACAAAAAAGGGCGCGGATGATCAATTTGATCATCCGCGCCCTTTGGTTAGAAGCGACGTCCTAATATATTTAAACTACGTGTTTGATTATCTAGCACAGCTACGTCAGGCAAATGTCCCCATTCGGCAAAGCCATTCTTTTTAAATAACGCTAAACTAGGTGTGTTATGGGCAAAGATAAAGGCAACTAAAGCATTGATATTTAATGCTGATAACTCAGGAATAACAAAATCAAGCGCTTGTTGCCCTAAACCTTGATGTTGAAAATCATTTGCGATATAAATACTAATTTCAGCTGTTTTATCATAGGCAGCACGACCGTAAAAGGATTCTAAACTAATCCAACCGGCCAGTTGCTGATTAACCATTATTTGCCATAATGGTCGTGAAGTTTGATTGTGAGCAGCGAACCATTCTTCACGATCAGCCACGGTCACTGGTTGTAGGTCAGCCGTAGCTAATCGCCCCGGAATCGCTTGATTATAAATTGCAACAATGGCGGGTAAATCAGCACGTGTTGCTAGGTTAAATGAAACTGACATGATGACACTCCCTCAAAGGTAATTGGTTTTATTGTATACCTTAGGAAATATATAGCGAATCAATATGAAAGTTTTAATGACATTGTAGATCTATTTAGCAGTTTTAATGTGCTGAATAAGAGCACGTGACCATTGATAGGTTTGGCGCCCGAGTAGCACGCTACCAATGATTAAAATTAATTCTAGTAATAATCCTAACCAGAATAATTTGGTAACTAGTAAGGGTGTCAAACATATCACTATGAAAATAGTAACGCCTAGTACCAGGATGGCGAGACTATAAATTAAGAGCGATAACCAAAATCGAATGCCAAAGGGTCGTTTGGTATCAAGTTTAAAAGTGTCTAATAATATACAAATACCGAGTCCAAGCCAATCTACCATAATTCAATCCAGCCATTTCTTTTAATTTTATCGTTATTATCTATTAATTGTGCGAGGTAAAGTCCAGGGTTTGCTACCGTGGTTAGCGCACCAATGGATTTTTTGATTAATTTTGTTGAGTGGGCAGATCGATTTAGGAGCGCGACGCGACTTTTTAGAGCTGCAGCTAAAGCATTGGCACCATAGCGTCGAATATAATTAGATATTGATCCCCCTGTGATGGCAGAAAGGGCGATGTTAATACTAGTACCCAGTACTGAAACAGAAATAGTACCATGTCGAGCGGCTAATATGTTTTCACCAGTAACATGATCTAATAGTGTTTGATGATTTTCATTAATTGCAATAATCAAATTCTCAGTCACTTTTTCCAGATTATTATAGTTATCGGATTTTGAATCAAACAGGCCTAATATCTGAATGTAGGCATCATCTGTATCAGCATTAGTTGGTAAATTCATTGCAACTACTGCATTTTTAACAATTTTTTCAAACGATTGTTTAATGTCGGGTGGCATTAAATTGATATCTAAGACGGTATTAGTATTGACGTTATTTTGTAAGTTTTGTTGCTCGCTATTTGTTAAATTGTTTGATAGAGATGATGTTGTACTGACATTAGCAGAAATGGTGTTGCTTAAAATTTGCGTACCCGTATTTGAATGTGAAATAGTTGCCGGTACGATACAAGACACAGTTGTTAAGACGGTTGTAGATAAGATAAGTTGATTTAATAGTTTCATCGCAATACATCCTCCGGTCTTTCAAAGTTATTTTATAATACTATTTTTAAACCTCTGATACAATAAAAAGTTTTGAAAGACTAAAAAATAATTAAATAAACCATTCAAAAAATAAAAAATCGCCCCCGTTTTATCAACGAGGGCGATTTTAGTAAAAATAATTAGAAGGTTGCGTTATCAGCATCCGTGTGGGTACCAGCAACACCAGTCAACTTGTCTAATGCTGACATATCATCAGCAGAAAGTTCAAAGTCAAAGACTTGACCATTTTCAATGATACGTTCCTTGTGTGTTGACTTTGGCAATGGCAAGAAGCCGTGTTGCAATGACCAGCGCAAAGCAACTTGGGCAACGGATTTGTTGTACTTGTCAGCAATTTCTTGAATAGCTGGTACTGTCAACATCTTACCCGTTCCCAATGGTGAGTACGCTTCCGTTAAAACATTATGTTCGTTGTTGAAGGCCACGATTTCTTCTTCCAAATCAGAAGGGTTAACGAATAATTGGTTAACCATTGGGGTGACCTTAGCCGTCTTCAACAATTCTTCAAAGTGGTGTACTTGGAAGTTTGAAATTCCAATAGCACGAATCTTACCAGCTTCGTAAGCTTCTTCGATGGCACGCCAAGCAGCCGCATTCGCTTCGGCCCAGTTTTCACGGAAAGCCTTTGGATTTGGCCAGTGGACCAAGTACAAGTCTAGGTAATCCAAGTCCAAGCGCGCAAGGGTAGCATCCAATGCTTGCTTAGCTTCTTCATAACCGTGGGCGTCATTCCATAGCTTTGATGTCACGAAAATATCTTCACGGGCAATGCCAGAATCCTTCAAAGCACGGCCGATTGATTCTTCGTTACCGTAAGCTGCAGCAGTGTCAATGTGACGGTAACCAGCTGCTAAAGCATCAATGGTACTTTGGTAAGCCACATCACCATCCGGTGTTTGCCATGTTCCAAAACCAATCACTGGAATTTTCACACCGTTTGCTAACGTAAAGGTGTCAGTTAATGCTGAAAAAGTCATTTTTATAGTCCCCCTAGATAATTGTCATTCGTATCGATAAATAGATGGTTTGTATCGTATACTATGTAAAAATAAGTAAACGTTACTTCTATAATATAACAAAAATGCAAGTAGGTTGAAAAGATTATGTTCTAAAGCTAACGTATTCTATAATAAAAGATATGGGTAAGGAGGCGGATAGGCAGATGGCAAAGGTAACGACAACATTAATTTTTGCAGCAGCACGTGAGGTGTTAGCTGAAAAGGGGTTTGCAAAATCACGTTTAGCTGATGTAGCGCGTAAACTGGAAATTACGCCGGCTGCATTATACAAACACTTTACAAACAAGGAAGCGTTATTTGAAGCGATGAGTACTGCCTGGTTGGAGCAAGTTGATGAACCGGTCTGGCAAACTAATGTCCGGTTACCAGAAGAAGAACGAGTGCAAGGGCTGCATGAGTGGTTATGGTTATTAGTATCGCGCCGGCGCGAAGGTTTTGCACAAGAACCAGAATTAATGGCTTACTATGAAGAACAATTGGCCAACCGTGATGTTTTAATTGATCCAAATTTGATTCGACTAGCGGCAGCGGTAGAGAATATCATGGCTTGGGATACATTTCGGCATCAACGTGGGTTAACGATTATGCAAACGTTTACGTACTTTTACCATCCATTTTTTGCTGATAAATGGGATGATAATTTATTTAAAGCATTATTTGAGACTACTTGGTTGGAGATGTTGCCGGTAGTAAGCCAGGATATCGAACAAATTAACGATGAACAAGTCTAACGGTGTAGGATGGTAGCTAGTAATATCTATCATATTTTGTTAAGAAGGAAATAACGGATGACAACATTACAAATTAAGCAATTAGGTTATCAAATTGACCAGCAATGGTTGTGGCAAGGGCTTAATTTCACCCTTCACGAAAATGATTGGGTTACGATTATTGGCCAATCTGGTGGTGGAAAAAGTACCTTATTGAAGGTGTTAGCTGCTTTGCAGGATGCAGAAACAGGTGATATTTTATTAGATGGCGTGGCGATTAGTGACATTCCTGTTGGCGAATACCGACAGAGGGTTTCTTATGCAGCACAATCGGCGCAATTATTTGGGCAGACTGTTCGGGAAAATCTTGATTTACCATTTACTGTACGGCAACTAACGCCCGACGAAGACCGTCAAATTGCCGGCTTAGAGCAGATGCAATTGGATGCAAGTTATTTAGATAAAGCGGTTACTGAATTATCAGGCGGGCAACGCCAACGGATTGGCGTGCTGCGAAACTTATTGTTTATGCCAAAAGTCTTATTACTAGATGAAATTTCGACAGGGTTAGATGCTGAAACAAAAGCCGTTATTTGGGCATATATTCGGCAGTTGCAGGCTGAAACGCACCCCATTATTTTGTCAGTAACGCATGATGAGGGGGAAATTGCACAAGCCAACCAAGTCTTTGTGCTAGAACATGGACAAGGAGGTTTCCAAGATGACCGATCAAATTAATGTGAGCAATTGGTCGCTAGCCTTAGCGTTCTTATTAGTGGTGATTTCGCTAGGAATTAGTTACCATCAAAAATTACAACTGGAAAAAGATACAATTATTTCTGTTATTCGCGCGATTATTCAGTTAATTATTGTTGGCTACCTATTAAAGTTTATTTTTCACCTGGATAATTGGTTTGTCACGGTTGTGATGCAATTGTTCATTGTTTATAACGCAGCGCGTAATGGGAAAAAGCGAAGCCAAGGGATTCCGCAAGCGTTTTGGATTTCTTGGTGGGGGTTATTGCTATCAACGACGATTACTATGGGGATTTTAGTATTAACTGGTGTATTGAAGTTTGAACCCTATCAAATGATTCCAGTTACTGGCATGGTGGCGGGGAATTCTATGACCGCCATCGGATTGGTGTATCGGAGTTTGAATCAACAGTTCCGTGATCAACAAGGGCAAGTGTTTGAACGATTATCATTAGGGGCTACGCCAAAATTAGCAGCGGGTGATATCGTACGTGATGCGATTAAAACCGGCATGCAACCAACGATTGATTCAGTGCGGACGTATGGTTTGGTGTCTTTGCCGGGGATGATGTCTGGTTTGATTATGGCCGGCGTTGATCCAGTACATGCAATTAAGTATCAAATTATGGTTGTCTTTATGTTACTATCAGCGACCGGAATTTCAGCTACCTTCTCTAGTTATCTCGCTTATCGACGGTTCTTCAATGAACGTTGGCAATTAAAATTACCAAATTAAAAAACAGCTCGTACCAACATCAACTGGTACGAGCTGTTTTGCGTATGAAATTAAATTTTAAAGGCGTTTAGGAAACGACTAATACGTTCCGTTGGTTCATCAAAGAATTGGGTGGGTGTGCCATCAAAGACAATTTCACCATCTTCTAAGAATAACATGCGGTCAGCGGCTTGCCGCGCAAAAGTCATGTTGTGCGTGACAATAATCATTGATTGGTTTTCTTGGGCCAGATCATTTAGTACACGAAGAACTTGTGCTTCCAATTCAGGGTCTAGCGCTGATGTTGGTTCATCAAGTAATAGATAATCCGGTGCCATGGCAAGGGCGCGGGCAATTGCGACACGTTGCGTTTGTCCACCAGATAATTGGTACGGATAACGATCAGCAGTGTGGTCCAAATCGACCGCTGCCAATAGCTCATGCGCCTTTTGCGTAGCTTCAGCCTTAGATTGCTTCAGTACGTGAACAGGGGCTTCAATCATGTTCCCCATAATGGTTAAGTGATCAAACATCCGCGGTTGTTGGAAAACCATTCCCGTCTTGCGGCGCACCCAAAGCAGCGTCTCTGTATTAATTGGTTGCGCTAAATCCATTGTCCGATCATCAAGGGTGTACAAACCACTATCAGGTCGTTCTAAAAGATTTAATGAACGTAGTAAAGTTGACTTACCTGATCCAGAAGGGCCTACGATAACCGTGGTTTCATGCGGATTAAACGTCACGTTAATGTCTTTTAGTGCGTGGTGCTCAGCATATTTTTTATCAATGTGTTCTAACTTTAACATGTTAAATTATCCCTCTACCTTCACAAAACGATCTGCCCAACGTTGGATGTAACGTTGCGGAATTGACAAAATGGATACGAAAATGGCGTAAATAGCTGCAACCAAAAGGTACATTTGCAATGGTTCAAAATTAACGGCAGCCAATTGTTGTGACAAGTAAAACATTTCGACGATCGTTACGACGGAAGCTAATGACGTATCCTTAACCAACGAAATAAATGAGTTGGCTAACGTTGGAATCGAGATACGTGCGGCTTGTGGCAAAATAATGCGGATGAAGATTTGGGCATCCGTCATGCCCAAAGCAGCTGCGGCTTCACGCTGCGTGTCAGGAATTGATGTAATCGCCGCACGGACTGCTTCAGAAGCGTAGGCGGCGGTATTTAGTGATAGTACCCAAACCGCGGCAGCCCAACCAGAGGGTGATAGCCAGCTAATACCTAACTTTGGTAACCCATAGAAAACTACGAATAATTGCACTAGCATAGGTGTTGATCGGAACAACCAAACATAAAACCAAAGTAGAAATTTAATAACACGCCAACCAAACAGTTTCCAACCAGTGGTGTGTGGCACGTAGGCACGTAAGACAGCCACAATCGCGGCAATAATAACGGCGATGACAAATGATACTAAGGCCAGCGGCACTGTGTACTTAATTCCCGCGACGATTAGCTGGGGAGCGTAAGTCGCAATAAAATCAAACATAATAAATCCTTTCTGGGGGGCAACACGCAAAAAAAGAGCATACTAGCAGCATCCGGTTCGGGAAATGCCTAGCACACTCTAGAAGTCTATCGAAATGATTGGTTCATCAAAACGACCTACCGCGAAGAGCGCGCTAGGCTGATGCAAGCAACAAGTTGGTTGATGTTAGCCATTACCATTTTGAGAACCATCCTTTCGGTTTATTTTTTCACGTTTAATAACTAAATTTTATTTTAGAGAGTTCACTGACTAATTGCAAGTGGTTTGCCAAGGGATTTTGGCAAGGGATTAAAATTAGATTGGAAAACGATTTGACAACAGCGAAAAAACTGGGTATCATTTGCGACATACTTTGAAAGGGTATGTGGAAAATTATGCAAAAGCACAACTTTAACGGAATTAAGCTAGCTGCTACGGTAGTAACAGCAGGAACTTTGTTTGGAGCAAGTGCGTGTAGTCGCTAATGCGGACACGACACAAAAGCTCGATTTGATTCATAAAAAGCAGTTGACTGTTGGTTTAGAGGGTACGTATGCCCCTTATTCTTACCGTGATAAGGACGGTCAGTTAAAGGGAATCGACGTCGATATTGCTAAAGCAATTGGGAAAGATTTGGGTCTAAAAGTAGTTTTTGTGCCAACAAAGTGGGATTCATTGGTTGAGGGCTTGCGTGATCACAAGTACGACATCATTTTAAATGACATGGCACCTAGCAAGGAACGCATGAAGTTGTTCCGTTATGGGTCAAAGTACATTTACACGGGTGGTGTTGTTATTACCAATAAAGATTCAGGTATTAAAAAAGTAACGGATATTAAAGGGACTAAAACCGCGCAATCAGCAGTTGGAAACTACGTTAAGTATGCTGAAAAGTTAGGGGCAACTAATGTGGCGGTACCAGGCTTTGCCGAAGCCATTGCGACGGTTGAAAATGGTAAGGCTGATGCAACGCTAAATGATGTTGCGGCTTGGAGTGTCTACAAAGATAAGCACCCTAAGACAAAATTAGTCGCGATTAAATCACCAGCTAAGTACATGCCAGTAACTGGTGCGGCACCAATGATGAATAAAAAATCTGTGGCGTTAGATAAGGCGGTCACAAAGGCCGAAAAGCATCTGAAGCAAGATGGCCAATTCAAGAAGATTTCAATGAAGTACTTGGATAGCGATTATAGCGTTAAGCCGGCTGAATAATTTGATATTAAGTATTGCCAGATAGGCGTTGTTTTGGTTATGATTTGTAAGTGAACCGAAACAACGTTTTTTGTTAAAGGTTGAAAAGTAGATGAGACACCGATTATGGTGCTGAGGAGAATAAGATGAATAAAGTATTAAAGTTGTCAGCAACTTTGTTGGTTGCTGGGTTAATTGGTAGCTCAGCTGCCATGACTACAACGGTTCATGCAGCTAATAAGACAGCTTACCAAAGCGAGTTACACACTAAGGGTAACTTAATGATTGGATTGGAAGGGACATACGCTCCTTATTCATACCGTACCAAGAGTGGTAAGTTGACGGGATTTGAGGTTGAGTTATCAAAGGCCGTTGCTAAGAAGATGAACTTGAAGCCAGTCTTTGTTGAAACCAAGTTTGATTCATTAATTGCTGGTCTAGGCGCTAAGAAGTATGATGTTATTTTTAATAACATGGCCGCAACGCCAGAACGTAAGAAGGCGTACACTTTTGCGCAACCATATTTGCATACCAACACAGTGATCATTACGAAGCCTGGTTCAGATATTAAGAAGGCGGCTGACTTAAAGGGCAAGCGTGCTGCGCAATCAGCAGGGTCTGATTTTGGGCAAACTGCACAACGTGCCGGAGCGAAGTTAGTTTCTGCGCCTGGTTTTGCGGAAGCACTCGATTTAGTTAATAGTGGTAAAGCGGATGCAACGTTGAACTCTGAAGATTCATGGGGTGTTTACAAAAAGAAGCACCCAGAAACAAAGTTGACGGCAAAAGTTACGAAAGTTGATCATGAATCAGCAGCGTCACCAATGCTAAACAAGAGCAACAAGCAATTAGCTAAGCAAGTTACTAAGGTTGAAAAGCAATTACACAAAGATGGCACGATGAAGAAGTTGTCAGTGAAGTACTTTGGTAAGGACTTAACGACGGAAAAGTAATACGGCGTTATAATTAAGCTCGTAGATTAGGGATAATCTGCGAGTTTTTTGTTATTCAAGAAAGGAATTAAGGGGATGTTTGCAAAGAAGATGACAGTACGCGGCCGTGTACAAGGCGTTGGTTTTCGTTTTTTTACTAAGCAACTCGCTGATCAATTAGGCATCCAGGGGGTAGTCTGGAATGCTTCTGATGGTTCAGTACGAATTGAAGCTCAAGGTGATGATGCAGCGATGGCCGCTTTTATAGCGGGCGTTAAAGTATCGCCATCACCATACGGTAAAGTGACTGATTTCAGTGTGGCAGACATGCCGATTAATGCAGATCGGCATTCATTTCGTGAAGTCCAGTAATTTAACTGGCTGATAACTGGACGTACCTTGCGAGTTTGTGAAAAATCTTGTAAGCTAGATTATCGAGCAAACTTATGGAGGTTTTAGAATGACGTTTAAAACGTGGTTGAAATTCGTAGAAGTGCAATCGTTAGTGGCCAGTGCATTACCCCTAATTTTAGGGAATTTGTATGCGGCTAATACATATCACCAGATGAATGCGGTACCCGCAATTGTCTTTGTGATTGTGGCATTTGCCCTACAAATGGGGGTTAATGTTTGGAATAATTTACAAGATTTTAAATTAGCAACCAGTGATGAATGGAAGAATGGGGTTAACAACATTGTAGGAGCCGGGGGCATTAGTCAACGTGCCGGGTGGACAACCTTATTAGGCCTTGTGTTGGTTGTGGTTGTCGGTGGTCTATGGCTGGTCACGCAAACCGGGTGGCCGTTGTTGATTATGGGTGTGATTGGTTTTGTGGTGGCATATTGGTATGCTGGCACGCCATTACCCCTATCGCGTACGCCGTTTGGTGAACTGGCTTCTGGATTGACAATGGGGTACTTGATTTTCTTAAGTGCCACTTACGTTAACGTGGCACCACTATTGGATGCGTCATTGATCCTCAAGGCCATCGTGGCATCAGCCATCGCCTGGTTTGCAATTGCTGATATTATGTTAGCTAATAACATTGGTGATTATGAAGAAGACGTAGCTGAAAATCGGCATACCTTAGTTTGGTACTTGGGTCGTGACCGAGCTGTTAAATTGTTTGGTGGCATTTACCTAGCTGGATACGTTGTTTTAATTTTGGCGGTTATTTTTGGTATTTTACCTTGGCCAACCTTAATTGCATTGGTGTCATTGCCAATTGTAATTAAAAACACGAAAGTCTTTCAAGCTAACCCAATTAAGCCAAACTTCCCGCAAGCTATTAAAAACGCGGTCGTGATTTCAGTTACTTTGGCAATTGGTCTAGTTATCGCCTTATTTATCTAATAAATTGCAACGTATTGATTATGAAAACTAATCAATGCGTTTTTATTTTACCTGTGGAAAAACTGTGAATAACTTGTTCGCCTTTTGTAGTGATTGGGTAAGGTTAAAGTTAATTTTATTGTGAATAAAATCACGTTGTAACGAAGTAAGTATTCAAGATGAGGGTTTGTTATAATTAAACAAATATAAGATGGGGAGGCCAAGATGTTACAACGTTTAAAACAATCACGGCTACTCTTTTGGACCCTAGAATTGTTAGCAATTGCGGTATTAATTTTAGTTGTGACGCAATTAAGCTTTATTCTAGAACCAATTGGGCAGTTTATTGGTGCAGTCTTTGTGCCATTAATTATATCTGGTTTTTTGTACTATTTATTAAATCCAATTGTTATATTTTTACAAAAAATCCCATTAGGTAAGCGCCGTTTAAAGCGCGGTTTTGCGATTACAATTGTGATGATTCTACTGTTACTATTATTAATGGGCGCTGTTATATCAATTGTGCCAACATTGGTATCGCAAGTTGCTAATTTAGTTTCAAGTGTGCCGTCATTAATTACGACAGTGCAAGATGCTATCCGGCAACTTAGTCAGGTTGATTGGGCCCAAGATTTTGGGATTAATCCAAATATAAAAAATTTAGAGTCTCAAGTGACAAAATTTGGTGAGGTGTTTATATCCGGTACGGCGAATAGTTTAAGTACCATGGTAGGTACAATTACGAGCGTAACAATTACTGCGATTACAGTGCCAGTTATGACAATTTATATGCTAAATGATGGTCATAAACTTGTGCCATTTTTACAAAAGGTGGCACCAAATAAACGGCAAGATCAAATTGCTGAGATTTTGGGACGTTTAAATCAAACGATTTCACAGTATATTAGTGGTCAAGCGATTGAGATGTTGTTTGTGGGTGTTTTTACCACTATTGGTTACTTTGCGATTGGTCAAAACTATGCGCTATTGTTAGGTGTGTTTGCCGGATTAACCAATATGATTCCATATGTAGGACCATATATTGGGTTATTACCGGCAGTATTTGTGGCCTTAACCCAGAGCCCAATGCAATTAGTATGGGTAATTATTGTGGTATTAATTGTGCAACAAATTGATAGTAATTTAATTTATCCACGTATTATGGGGGCATCACTAAATATCCATCCGTTAACCATTATTGTGCTATTGTTAGCTGCGGGTAATATTGCCGGTATTCCAGGTATGATTTTAGCGGTACCGTTTTATGCAATTATTCGGACGGTGGTCATTTACGCAGCGCAATTATGGCAACTAAGTAAATCTAAAGAAGATTAATCAGTACTTAAACACGAACAAATAAACAGTTGATGAGAGTTCATCAACTGTTTATTTTTTTATTGGATAATTATTGATATAATCAAGGCACCGATTTTAGGATAGAAGGGTGATTGTGATGAAAACGCCGCTAAATTTGAAAGATTTAATGACACAAGCAAATGTATTTCGGGCGCTAACGCAAGGGAATTTTGGCTTAGAAATTGAACAACATCGCGTAACAAGTGCGGGGCAACTCAGCCATCAGGCATACCCAACTAGTTTAGGTTCACGCCAAACGCATGCGTATTTACAAACGGACTACAGTGAAACGCAATTAGAACTGGTAACGGAACCTTTAAGTTCATTTGAAGAGGCGCGCGATTTTTTGATGCAGTTACAATGGGTGATGCGACAACATATGTTATCTGAAGAAACCATTTGGCCACTGAGTATGCCACCCAAATTAAGTCCGGCAGATTTAACTTGGGTTAATGAGACGTTTGGTCGGCCTTGGTTACAACAATATCGAAATTGGCTAACTGAAAAATATGGTGCCACGCATGAAATGATGACTGGGGTGCACCTCAATTATTCTTTGCCAACAGATTTATTGCAGACATTATTCGATTTAAGTGATTATCAAGATTTTATTGCATTTAAAAATGATGTCTACTTCAAATTAGCGCAACAAATTACGGCGCATCAATGGTTGTTTATTTACTTATTTGGGGCGACACCATTTAGTCTAAATGAAACTGATTCTCGGATTCCACGTTTAGATGAACCAGTACGCTCAATTAGAACAAGTAAATTTGGTTTTAAAAATGATACGAATATCAAAGTAGACTATGCTTCAAACTTAACAGAACACGTGGCCCAAATTGAACGTCATATAAAGCAAGGCGATTTATTTAGTGATCATGAATTTTACGGACCAGTACGATTTAAAGGTTTTAAAAATCAAACAGAATTAATAGAAAAAGGTGTGTCATATATTGAAATTCGGATATTAGATACGGATCCATTTGATTTAATTGGGATATCTGAAAATACATTGAATTTGATTCACCTGTTACTCATCTTCTTCTTATTATCAGACACAACATATTCAGCAACGGATTTGCTCCAATATGATAGTTTGGCACAACAGGTTGCGTTACAAAACCCCACTGAATCACTGCCAAATAAAGCTGAAGCACTTATGGTGATGGAAAAAATTTCGCAGTTAGCGGATCAATTTGGGATGCGTTTTAATGATGGCTTGTCATTGATTGCGGAGCGGATTTTGAAACCTAGTAAAACACCAGCTGCTCGATTGGTTACGCAAGCAGATTCGATTGATAAGTTACAGGAATGGGCAACGGCATTGGGTAACGAACGGGGTGAAATGTTTCACGTGAAACGAGAAGCATTAGCTGCTGATTTGTTTGGTACCAATCAATTTGTGCCAATGGTTAAATTGGCAATGGAAAAAGGGATTCGAATTAATTCATGGACTCGTGATCAACTAACATTGGCCACTGCTGAACAACACCATACATTTAACGAGGTTGTGGATATTGCAGCGTACTTCCCAGAAATGTTTACTGACTAAAAGGAAGTGAAGTGCTATAATAGTGTGCAGTCGATAAAGATAGATAATGTGTTTATCTAAAGGAGGTCTCTAATGGCACAACAGCACCCGTTTGATTTTGAGAAGTGGGATTCATTTTTACAAAAAATTGAAGGTCATGAAATTCCATGGACAATGGGATTGGGAACCGATGGTCACCCACAATATGCTGCAGATATGTTTGCCTTAGCAAAGGCGTTTGAATGGTCAGATTGGTTTGATCGGAATTTTGATCGAACATTACGTCAGGTTGGCGCAGAAGAACTAACTGAGGCCCAGGTGGATGAAATTGCGCGCACTAGCACAGATTTCCGTGAACTAAGGGCGGTAACGTCTGTTGTCATTTATGGTGAACGGCGTTTAGAAGGCATGTGGGCTGCCATGACTGAAAAAGGTATCTTACGCCGTCTATTGCAACGTTTAAATGCAATTACTCCCGCTGATTTTCCAGGGCCAAATTACTAATACTTAAAAAGCGATGTCTAAATTCAACTATATTTGAATTTAGGCATTTTTTTGAGATTCAGTAGAAATAAATGACTAAAAATTTATCAATGAGTAAAAAAGAAAAATTTGCGAGTAATGTCACAAATGGGACATGATAAGCTATAATAGTTTATTATGCGTTTATTGATGAGAAAAATTAAATATTCCTCATAAAAAGATGCGGATTGTTTATTAATCGGCAATTTCTTATTATACTAAAAAGAAATTATTGAAAAATTATTTTTCATTAGCTGGCATTGAATATTTGAAAATTTAATAAAAGAAAGCGAGTGATAGTATGGCAGAGCAAGAAACTTCAAATCAGAAGTTAGAGCGCGGGCTCTCTAGTCGACACGTTGAAATGATTGCCTTGGGTGGTACAATTGGAACAGGATTATTCTTGGGAGCCGGTCAGTCAATCAGTACAGCGGGGCCGGCAATTTTGTTAGTGTACATCATTACGGGATTATTTATGTTCTGGATGATGCGAGCACTAGGAGAGTTGTTGCTAACCGATCCAGATAAGCCAACATTCGTAGGGTTTATCGAAAAGTATTTGGGGCGTAAAACCGGGTTTGTGATTGGGTGGACCTACTGGATTGGGTGGGTGACGATTGCGATGGCCGAGCTAACTGCCGTGGGAACATATATGAAATTTTGGTTCCCTGGTGTACCCGTTTGGGTTTGGGAAATCATCTTCTTAATTGCGTTATATGCGATTAATATTGTTGCGGTGGCGGCCTTTGGTGAAACAGAATTTTGGTTTGCGATGATTAAAATCATTGCCATCTTAGCAATGATTGCAACCGGTGTAATTATGATCATCATGCACACTAAAACTTCAGCCGGCGTAACGTCATTATCTAATTTGTGGCAGCATGGTGTTGTTGCGCACCACGGACATAGTCTGTTAGCAGCATTCCAAATGGTTTTCTTTGCCTTTTTGGGAATCGAATTTGTTGGAATGACAGCGGCTGAGACGAAAGATCCGCTTAAGACAATTCCAAAATCAATTAATTCCATCATTATGCGAATTTTGATTTTCTACGTTGGTGCATTATTAGCCATTATGAGTATCCAACCATGGACAAATTATACAGCAGATGAATCACCGTTCGTGCAAGTATTTGCTGGTATTGGTATTTCAGCTGCCGCAGGAATCATTAATTTCGTGGTTTTGACGGCTGCTGCATCATCATTAAATAGTTCGCTATTTACAACTGGACGCATGTTATTCTCATTATCAAATGGTAAGGGATATGCTGGTAAATTGAATCGACGTTACATTCCACGTAATGCAATCAATATTTCAACAGTCTTGATTGCATTGGCGGCGGTTGTGAATGTGATGTTTCCATCAAATGCCTTTGATCTAGTAACCTCAGTTGCTTCGGCAGCCTTTGTGGTTATGTACGGTGTTCTTGTATTTGCGCACTTACGTTACCGTCAATCTGATGATTTTAAAAATGGCGCGCAGCATTTTAAGATGCCAGGCGCACCATTTACAGATTACTTAACTATGCTATTTTTGGCTGGTATTTTCTTGATTTTGTTATTTACGAAAGCAACAATGCCGACCACAATTCTAGCGATTGTTTGGTTTATCGTGATGATTATTATTAGTCGTCGAATTAAAAATTAAATGGTGTATGATAAAGGTAGTTGCAGATATGCGACTACCTTTTTTGTCTGATTTAGAAAGTAGGTTATCTCATGGTTGAAAAATTTGTCGATCGTCCTTACCAACAAACATTTGCCGTTACTGACGACATCAAGCAACAATGGCACGATATTGCTTATATGGCTGGTCAACGGCAACAATTAGATATTTATGTACCCAATGATGGGCAAGGCCCTTTTCCAGTCATCGTGGACTTATATGGTGGTGGTTTATTATTTGGTGATAAAAGTTCGCACAAATTAGAACCGGCTTTAGCGTTGATGTCGGCTGGCTATGCAGTGGTTAGTGTGAATTATTCATTACTACAAGCAGCACCTTTTCCAACGCAAATCTATGAAATTAAGGCAGCCCTTAGATTCTTGCGGGCGCATGCTGTTGAATATCAATTAGATGTGCAACGAGTCGCTTTGATGGGTGAATCATCAGGTTCTTATTTAGCAGTTATGACAGGCGTTTCAGCAACTGTGGATGCATTTGAGAATCGAGCATTTGGTGATTATCCAACAGAAAGTGAACAGGTCAATGCCATCATTGCGATGTATGGACCTTACGAGTATGATCAGTTTGTTACGCAGTTTGCTGAGAGTGGCGTTAAACCTAAATTTAGTGAAACCGGTGAAGCGGATTCTTTTGAAGGATATTTATTTAATAAACAAGCACCGCGAGATGTACCAGCATTAGTGGCTTCTTATAATCCGGTGACGTATTTTAGCCCACAAATGCCACCAATTTTGGCTTTTGCTGGTACGGGGGATGGTGTTGTGCCATATCAGCAAACCATTGACATGATTACGGCAGCGCAGCAAGTCTTGTCACCAGAGAAAGTAGCGATGACATTAGTGCCGGATGCTGATCATGGGCCAGCCGATTATATGACCCCAGAGTATACGGCACAAAAAGCAGCTTTTTTAAAGCAGTGGCTTAATTAGAGAGGAAATCCATGTTTGGCGCGTTTAGCAAATCATTTTTTCGGGCAAGTCCGAAGCAATTAGCAATTCAGATGGTCATTGACTGGGTATGGTTTTTGTTGATTCAGCCCACCGACCCAACTTTGAAATGGCTATTTATTATTTTATTACCAGGTATTGATTTGATTTCTGCAATCGGTAGTTTTAGAAACTACTTGAAAGATAATCTCGGTAAATAGATTGACTGAGGCAATGTTTCATGTGAAACATTGCCTTTTTTGTGTAAAAAAGAGCTGTTAATTGACCGTAAAGATGAAAAATGGGGATACTAGTTATATAAAGGAGCGGAAAATATGATGCAATCATTTCAAGTGACGATTATTCGTTGGCGTAAAAAATTATTGATACACCAGTTGCGGACTTATTTGAGTCGAGCAAATTTAAATATGGTGGGACCAACAATTACGTACTATACACTGATTTCATTGGTACCTGTGTTAATGAGTGTTGGAGCCATTGCTGGGTTAGTAGGTATTAATAGCAGTACGTTAACAGGTTTTTTAAAAGCCCAATTACCAACTAATGTGATGGATGTTTTAAATGCAATCATTGTTTCTGTGTTACAAGGTAGTGTTGGCATTCTATCATTTTCAATTATTGTGACGATTTGGGGTGCAAGTTCGGTTTTAGCAGTTATTCGTAAAGCGTTTAATACGGTGCATGATGTACCTGAAAAAATTAATGGGTTATTGACCCGTGTATTTAGCTTTTTGTGGTTAATGTTTTTGTTATTGGCAGCCAGTATTGTAATGGGTTTGGGGGCGCTTTTACCAACCTTGGTGAATATGCTACCGTTCAAATTGCCCTGGTTGATAGTGTTAGCACAGCAAAGTTGGTTGATGACATTAGTTGGGTTGTGGATTTTATTATGTCTGTTTAATTTTGCCCTACCTGCTAAACCCCTAACGTGGCGAGCAATAATGGCCGGTTCGTTTATTGAAGTTATATTAATCATTATTTTAAATCAAGGGTTTAGTTGGTACGCGCAATTTGCGGTTAAAAGTATTGGGTTCTATCAATCATTAGGATCATTATTGGTGTTAATGGTGTATTTGAATTTAGTTGGCACGATCCTTGTAATTACTCAAATTATCATCGGGTGGTTTGATGACTTGCGCCAAGCATGGCGATGGGAAAACGAACCCGTGCCAATGGCTGCTAAGGGGGTGTCAGCATCACACCGTCAACAAATGCGGACACAGTATCGAGTTACAAAACATTAAAGGAGACAAAAAACGACAACCAAGCAAATTTCGCCTGATTGTCGTTTTTTGTGTTATTTAATAGCAATCATGTCGGACGCCTTTTTAGCGGCCCATTGCTCATCAAATTCAGCCAATAGCTGGCGAACTTCATCGGTGGTGTTGGTATCCATCAGTGCAACACGTAAATCAGATGCATAGGCAAAACCACGTACATAGATTTTGAAGAAACGCTTTAGCTTTTGGAAGTGCATAGGACCAAATTCAGCGGTGAATTGATCATACAAATCTAATTGCAAGCGCAACAATGCAAGTGTTTCATCCAACGTGTGTTCACTTGGGTTAATTTCAAAAGCGAAGGGGTTTTCAAAAATACCACGGCCAATCATGATGCCGTCAATACCGGGGTGTTGGCGAACTAATGCAAGGCCTTCTTCACGATCTTTGATGTCACCGTTAATTTGCAATAGCGTATCTGGTGCAATTTCATCACGCATCTTGATAATTTCATCAATGAATTCAAAGTGGGCCGGAACTTTTGACATTTCCTTGCGTGAACGTAAGTGAATCGTTAACATTTGGATGTCTTGTTGCAACAAAAATGGTAACCATTCGCGGAAGGTCTCTAAATTATTAAAACCTAGACGCGTCTTAACAGAAATAGGGAGGCCAGCAGTTTTTGCTGCAGCGATGACTGCTTTAGCATCATCAAAATGACGAATTAAGTCGGATCCACCACCATTTTTAATAACGGTTCCATCGGGGCAACCCATGTTCAAATCGATAGCTTCAAAACCGCGTTCGCGTAAATCAAGCGCACCAGCTTCGAAGTCTTCGGGGCGGTTTCCCCAAATTTGAACAACGGGAATTTTTTCGCTCTTATCAAAGTGCAAGCGCCCTTGAACCGTAAATTTAGCCTTAGGGTGTGAAATGCTGCGGGCATTAGTGAATTCAGTGAAATAAACGTCTGGTGCTGCTGCCTTTTCAACGACACGTCTAAAAACGGTATCAGTAACAGCTTCCATGGGTGCTAGGGTGAAAAATGGCATTTTTTCAATACCAGGCACGGCAGGATGCTTTTGTGCATCATCGACAACCTTTTGCCAATATGCAGATTTTGCTTTAACCATATGAGAAATCCTTTCTAAGTAACATTATATTTTTCTTAATGATGCAGTGAACTTAAGGCACTGCCATCCGAAACTAGGACATTAACATATTAAAGGTATTTGCCCCCGCTTTCAAGTTGTTTATCTTTTATAAGTAGAAAATACGGATGAAAATAAGTAAACTAAAGAAGAGTCACGAGAGGGGAAAGATATGATAACGATTAGACCAGCAACTTTAGCTGATACCAAAGATATCGTAGATTTAGAGATGACGATTATTGATCAAATGGAACTCGCCATGGTGCAGAAAATTGGGCGAGCCAATGTGCAACAAGTGTTATACGAGAGTGCTCTTGCAGATGATCAAGCACATTATTCGTATACGCACGCATTAATTGCTGAATTGGGGGGTGCTACGGTGGGAATGGTAGTTGGTTATCCGGCAACGGCGGAACCAACTTTAGATGTGACAACACAACGCTTATTGGCTGAAAGATTTGGCGAATTACAATTAATGTTCCCAGAAACCGAAACACTACCAGGTGAATGGTATCTAGATACATTATCGGTGTCAGAAAAAGCACGTGGTAAAGGGTGTGGCACAGCTTTATTAGAAGCGGCAGCTAAGTTAGCCAAAGCGCAAGGTTATGCAGTAATAGGATTAAACGTTGATGATGCTAATCCTAAGGCACGGGCACTTTATGATAAATTAGGCTTTCAACCGGTGAAAAAAATGATGTTTGGGTCACATCAATATACACACATGCAACGTTGTTTAGAGTAGTTAAATAGGAGAGTTTATGAGTATAAAACGTAATATGTGGGCTGGTATTGGGCTAGCGCTAGCTGTATCGATTATTGCCAAGATTGCAGCAATTTGGTTGCCTACTTTAGGTGCTGAATCCATTGCTATGATTCTAGGAATTATTTTAGGAAACACACTGTTTCTCAATCAGCGTTGGGGTGCTGGTGTTAAATGGGCTGAAAAATATCCTATCGAAATCGGGATTGCGGCCTTAGGGTTAAACGTTACGCTAGCCAATATTGCTTCATTAGGTTGGTCAGGAATTGTTTTTATCATCCTACAAATGGTTGCTACAATTTTCTTTGTAATGTGGTTGGGTGGCCGGATTTTTCGGGTATCACCTCAAACGGCTATGTTGATGGGGGCCGGCAATGCAGTCTGTGGTTCAAGTGCGATTGCTGCTGTAGCACCAGCCATTGGTGCTAATGATGATCAACGTCGTACATCAGTCGCAACAGTCTCATTAGCAGGTGTTATTCTGCTATTTGTCTTACCGGTGATTGGTCCGGCAATTTTTCCGCATAATGACTTATTAGTCAGTGCATTAATTGGGGGTACGCTACAATCAGTTGGGCAAGTTTCGGGGGCGGCATCTTTGGTTGGTGGCGATGTGGTGACATACGCACCAATTTTCAAAATGTTGCGCGTTATTTTGCTGTCTGCAGTAGTGCTATTGATGGCGCGACAAATTAAGAAAGTTGAACCTACAGCTGCACAGACCGCTACTAAGGCGAAAATTGCCATTCCTTGGTTTGTCACGGTATTCGTTATTTTAATGATTGTGAATTCAATTGTGCCACTACCACACATGTTAACTGGTACGGCGCATGAAATTACAAGTTTCTTTGGGATTATTAATTTGGCGGGAATTGGCTTAAACTTGAAGTGGTCAATTATTAAATCGTCAGGGGTTAAGTTCCTAAGTTATGGCTTAGTTACTATTATTTTCCAAATTATTTTAGCTGTAGGATTAATTTCCTTGTTAATGCATTAATAATGCTTGTAAAGCTGACCAATAGTGGTCGGCTTTTTTTATGACAATTTTTTAACTGTACATGCTTAAAAAGAACACTTAGAATAAAAACATTGATTTTTTTAAGAAGGCGGGGTTGGAAAATGGTGGTGCATGCGCAAACGTTTATGGTGGAATTTGGTAATGTTCTCATTCATGCAGGGATTGATGCAGGCATTGCAAGCAAGGTCATTACGAAGTTACATCATTTAGAAGCTAAATCAAGTGCGTATCCAAATGCAACGCCATATCCAACACCTAGTGAGTATCATTTGGGTGGCCGTACGGAGGCAACGTTTGCACAGGGGCTAGTTATGTTAGATAGCATTAAAAAGCAAACGGGCAATCTTAAGCGTATCTATGGTATTGGGCACCCTGAATTTCAAAGGTTTATTAAGCTTATGACAACATTACATGATTATTTACTGGAACGGGCTGTTAAAGCTGTGTGGGCAACCCACCAATTAAATCCGACGATGTTAACCAAACAGGCTGTGTTACGCCATCAATCTTATAAGCATGTTGTAGCACGCTTTATTATGAACACCGTTGCACCATTAGATTCACAAGTTAATGGTGTGATAATTAATTAAAAACAAAAATACACCAGTGTCTTAGGCTAGTGGATGAAGTGAACCTCTTTCTGGTTCCCTTTATCAGGTCAAGCGACACGGGTGTATTTTTTAATAGGGTAGATGATTATGATGCGGGTACAATTTTCATATGTAGTCCATTAGCATCAATTTTGTGGGTAACTTGAATACCATTAGCAGTCGCAACGACCACTTCATCAGGGTTTTCGTGTACGGCCATGTATGCGTTGAAAAATTCAGATGATGTCCAGCTCATGCCATGTTCAAAAGCAACAAAAGCGCGACCGGCTTCGTCACTATCAGCATCTTCAGAATCAATGAAAATTGCTGTTGCGTCATCATTTTTGATCAGGACTGTGACTTGCACGCCATCGTAAATGTCTGTTGCACCATGATCGTCTAGTTGTAGACCACGGTGGCTTTCCGCGTTAAAATTGCGACGTAGTTTGTTGTATTTAGCAAGTATCCTCATGAGAAGTCTCCTATGAATTGTTTATGATACTCTATACTTTACGCTGAGTTTAGGTAAATGCAAGTGAAGAGTTTATGTGCATAGCGTATACTAGATATAATAATAATGATGGGAGGAGGCAATGCGCATGTTGTTTACTGAATTAAAAAACTATGTTGTATTTGATCTTGAAATGAATGGTAGTAACCAAATCATTGAAATTGGCGCATTGAAGATTACCCACGGCAAAGCAATTGAAAAGTTTTCAGTCATTGTTAACAATCCGCCAGTAGGCAGTGGCATGGCGTCATTTAAATTTATTTCACAATCAATGGGCGGGGAAAATGGCTGGATTACGCTGGACATGATTGCGCATGGTTTATCAGAAGAACGTGCCCTAAATCGATTTATGAAGTTTGTGGGTGACTATCCGATTGTGGGTCATGCGGTTTTAGATGGGGATGTGCAGTTGATCAAAGAAGGGCTGCGGTATAACGACCTTGGTAAGTGGTCAACAGTTGGGAAAGTTTTTGATACCCAACAATTACACGGTGCGTTAAATGGCAATCCGAATGATATTTCATTAGCGAATTTAGCAGAACTTTATCAAGTTGAAATTGGTGAACAGAAGCATCGGGCATTAGCTGATGCTAAAGCAACGTTGGCTGTTTTTGCGGCGATGCAAAAAATGTGGCAGAAATAGTGTTGTTTCGTGCTGTAACTTATAAAGTACAACACGTTTTTTAGCTGAAATTATATACAAAAAACTAGGTAATCTTAGGTGAGTCTGCTATGATAAAAAAGAAAGACTGGAGGGGTTTATATGAATCGTAATGTAATTGAAAAAGGTTACAGTATTATCATGGATATTGCCATGTTGATTTTGGGGCTTGTGATGATTGGATTCTTTTTTAAGAATCTATGGTTTTTGGGTCAAATGACGCTTCATACGAATTTAACAACGGAGTTTTATGAAGTAACCAAAAAGATTTTGGAAACTTTTTTGTTCTTTGAGTTTGTGATTTTAACTCGTGAATACTTCATTGACGATCGTATATCATTACAAAACTTCATGTATATTGGAATTACGGCGATGTTACGAAACTTGCTCGTATATCATTCTGATATTATAGGCATCTTGATTCAAGCTATTTCAATTGCATTACTAATTCTTGTATTAATTGCTTATCGCTGGTCACGCCGTCGCATTGCCGACTTGGCGCACCAAGAAGAACGTAAAGAAGTGGCGTTTGCCGAAGAGCACCCTGATTATAAAGAAGACTGAATAAAAGGCCTCACGATAAAATCGTGAGGCCTTTTGAGTGTAGGTAGCATGGAGGTTACTTCGGAGCTAAATACTGTACATATTATCGCAAGTTAAAATGATTGAAAAAGGTATAAATTTATATTTTGTATGTTTATGCATATTTGAAATTATATAATTCAGTTTAACTTAATTTTATTTATACTGTTTATTTAAGCGTTATAAATAAAATTGCCGTTGTATTTTCCTAATATTGTTTTAACAGTATAGTTAGGTTTAAGTTAATTTTTATGATAAATAAAAAGCGCCTAACTTGTAATAGTTGGGCGCTTTAATTAATTATTTAAATATATGACGAGCAATATTTTCTGCATCACGTAGGTTTTTATCGTTAACGCCTGAACGAGGAGCAAACGTGGTAAACCATGACCAACCTTCTGTTGGCACTCCCCAGATAAATAGACCAGGAATATCTTGATTATTGGTATCAATGACATTGAGGGTTTCTTTATTCATACGGGCACCACCAACCCGATAATGTGAACCGTCAGATTTCGTGTATTCCGCAATGCTTAAAATGCCTCGATTACGTAAATTAACGGTTAGCGGGTTAATTGAGTTGGTTAATGACACTGAGAAGAGACGAGCCTCAACTAGGTTATTAACCGTCCAAGTACTGTTACGGTTATCAGTTGCCACATATTGATTGTCTTTAACCGTTACCTTAAGGCCGGGGCCGGCAACGGTTAGAATTCCAGCTTCAATCAAAGCACGCATTTGCTCGATTCGCAGTACTGGTGGTCCAACCGAAATAAGCGAGTTAAATGGATTGAACTTAGCTAGGAATTTAGCATATTCGTCAGCTGACAAATAACCAGCATCTAGATAGTGACGAATGATGCCACGGACGTCACGTAGCATATCAAATGCCCCGGCATAAGGAGCATCGTTGTTTCCTTGCTTGGCATCGTTAATATCCCAAGTTAAATAGTTCATCATGAAGTCACTGTATTCTACTTCAAGAGGAACATCATTAACGGGGTTCAAAATGCGGTGCCAATCCATAATATATTCTTCTGGAATGCCATAAGAGCGGGCAGTAGTATTTAAATCATCACTAGCTGCCAATGCATCCATAAACTCAGCGGCATTAAATGGCCAAGTTACGCCAAAGTCATTAATTGTATTTTGGTAGTGTTTATATTCAAGTTCTTTCCGTAATAGGTTAAAGAATTCATCATAAGTAACTTGTCCATCACCTGCCGCCGCTAATTTATCAAGGTTTGCCGTTGTGAAGAATAGTGGTTGATATCCTTCAGCGGTAACTTTTTGATTCTCACCGCGTGCATGGTGGGGTAGACCGCGCCGTGATCCGGCGATAATACGTGGTTCACGACCGGATGGTAGATAGTACATCACCCCATTGTTGTCACGGGCAAAACGGCCACCGCGTCGGATGGTAAGCTTTGCCATGTAGTCAAAGAAGCTTAAGCCAAGGCCACGTAGGACCACTTCTTGGCGGGCGGGGATGTCATCTAAGGCAGCTTCAGCAGGATGTGAAGGTGCTAGGTACATCAAATTCTCGTGCATGGCAGCGGTATCAGCAAACCCTTGTTCTTCTGCATTTAACTTAGCATCATTAATACCAAGGGCCATAATAACCTGATCGGCAATCACTTCACGGTTGTTTTCTAATTGGACAGTGAAGTTATCAGTGTGTTTAATAACGTCAAGCACACGCAATCGTTCATAAGATAAGGTCACATTTGCTGGTGTATGAGCGCCTAAGTGAGTGAAGAACCATTGGGCGTACACACCAAATAAAGCTCGTGAGGTAAAGTGGTTAGGGTTGATACGTGTTAATTCATCCATAAAGTGTGCTTCGTTGGTAAAATTATGCATTTTCACGAAGTCTTTACCAAGGGTCATTGACCATTCGTAGAAGTTAGGGCCATACAAAGCCGTTGACGCATGATTTGGTACTGATGGATCAGTAAATAACGTTAAGTGTTGAGTCACTGTATTCATTAAGAACACTGGATCCTGATCAGGATTCCAAACACGACCACCAATTGGGTAAGGATCGTATAGTGTGATATCCACAGGTTCTGTGGTTTCTTTGGCATGGGCCATTAAACGTTCAACTAACGTTAAATTACGTGGCCCGGCACCAACTAGTACAATCTTCATTAATTATTGCCTTCTTCCTGTTTAAAACCAGCTAATTCGTCAGGAGAGTAAATACCAACATCCTTTACGTAGATGTTACCGGCACGCTTAAGACCTTCGTTACGTAGCAATCCTTGCTTAGGATATGCAAAGGTTACCGTAGCCGTGGCCCGAATTGCAGAGCCTAAAATTTCTCCAGTTGTGGCATGCAATCCTGATGGCACATCAACTGAAACCACAGGGATGTTAGCCGCGTTAACGCGCTTAATGATGTCGCCTAGTTTGTTTGGTACAGGCTTAGATAAGCCGATACCAAACAACGCATCAACAATCACGGTGTAATTTCTAAAATCACGAACGCGAGTCTGGGTTTGAATGCCATAACCTCGCGCAATTTTTAATTGGGTGCTGGTATTTGTGGTGGCACGGTGTTCATCACCAAGAACCAACAAATCAACATTAACCCCTTTTTGCGTTAAAAGACGAGCGATAGCAACACCATCGCCACCATTATTGCCCAAACCGGCAATAACTAAAATATTAGATAAATCAAATGGTCCGGCAGCCAAAACATCGATGACAGATAGGGCCGCGCGTTCCATCAAAACAAGTGGTGGTACACCAATTTCGTCAATTGTGTAACGATCAAATCGTTGCATTTCTTGTGCGGTTACTGCTTCTAGCATGAAAAGTAACCTCCTTATAATGAATTATATTAAACATAATAACGTCATTTTGGACGTTCACGGTTTATTATAGCGCATGTGACTGGTAAAATGTCTTAAGTAAAAGGTTTATTTACGAACATAAAGTAAGTTTATGAAAGCAGGTTGTGAAAATGGATGATCAAAAAATTCCAGAGAGCATGGAAGAAGTAGCAGCACGTGTAGCGCTAATGGCGGAGCGAGGTTTTCCGGTGGCTGAAGAAGATGTTATTAAGGAAGCTTTGCGCGCGGGTTTTCAATCAATTGTTGATGAACGTTTAGATGGTAATTACTATACTGTACGTTGGGATGAGAATTTCAATGCACTCCAAATGTATGATTTAGACAATGCATTTGTGGGTGAAGTGAAGCCAGAAGATGGTCGACCAAGTTACGTTGCACAATTTAAACAGGACGCCATGGGCGTGTGGTTTACGCTTGATCGCGCGGTTGGGAAAGTAATTGGTCGATAATTTTAAAATTGTCTTATAAGATAGTATAAAGTTAATTTTAAGCCGATAGTTGTTGTATAGTTAGGTCTAGGACTTTTATATATGTACAGGTTGTACAAATTATTTTGGAGGAGTTTTACATTATGGAAAACATGCGTAAGTATCTTGCCGAATTCTTCGGAACGTTGATGCTAGTTGCTATGGGTACTGGAGTTGTTGTCTTTGTTGGCGCATCAAACCCATTGGTTGTTGGATTGGCTTTTGGTATCGCTGTTATTGCCGGAGCATATGCTTTTGGTTCAATTTCAGGTGGACACTTCAACCCAGCAGTTTCTTTGGCACAAGCGATTAACGGTCGTCTTTCTTGGATGGACTTTGTTGGTTATGTTATTGCCCAAATCATTGGTGGTTTTGCTGGTTCAGCTGTTATCTTCAGCTTCATGAAGGCACTTGGTGCTACTTCAACTGTTATCAAGCAAGCTGGCTTTGGTCAAACTGACTACAACACACCAATTTCATTCTGGTCAGCAACTTGGATCGAAATGTTCTTGACGTTTGTCTTTGTGTTGGTAATCATGTTGGTTACGGCAAAGAAGTCAGCTGCTAACTCAGCTTTGGCACCTGTTGCCATTGGTTTGACATTGGCTGCTTTGATTACGCTAGGAATTCAATTGACAGGTGCTTCATTGAACCCTGCTCGTTCATTGGCTCCTGCAACATTTATGTCAATGTTTGGTTCATCATCTGCTTTGACGCACATGGGTGCCTACATCGTTGGACCTTTGCTAGGTGGTGCAATCGCTGCCGTAGTTGCAAAGTTTGGTCTAGGTTCAGAAGAAGCCTAAGTACGATATAGCGACATTTAATATTTCATAAAAACGGAAGTAACAGATTATTTGTTACTTCCGTTTTTTTGTGCCAATCGTGATGTATGAATATTTATTTTCAAAAAAATGAAAGCGAAGCCAATGTTAAAGAATCTGTTATTTCGGTCGGAATAATTATGCAGTGTGCGATTTCTGGGAGATGGCTAATTAGAGTTTGGCGAATTGGATTGCTATAATGGGGATGCCAACAAGGATTGTTTTGTTGGCTTGGATAGATTATTTGGGAGGGCTAAACATGAAGAAACATTGGGCAGCAAGTATATTTGCGATACTTGCAAGTTTCTTATTAGTATCTGTAGTCGGGTTACGATTGGCACATGCATCGGACGAGCCAGTCAGGATTACAAATGCTAAAGTAACGGACTTAAATAGCGTGTCTCTGGATGGGAAAACCATTACAGATACGAATAAAGTGCGATTTAGTTTCAGTTTTGCGATGGATAAAAACGTGGTAGCAAACCAACCGTATGAAATCGGATTGGATCCGATAATTGTGTATGACACGGGTGCCACGCCAATTCAGTTAGTGTCAGGTGACATTTCGATTGGCGTAGTTAATGTGACGTCAGGCAAGGCTATTATCACATTGAATAACAATGTTAAAACGTTGACGAACATTCGCGGTAACTTTAGTTTTGTGGCTGGTTTTGATAAAAATCGGATTGATTATGTCGCTGGTAATGATATTGAATTACCCGGACCGGAAAAAAATCCCCATTTAAATTTTAGACGAGCAGCAACGGGGAGTGGATCTGGTGAAAGTCTGGTATCTAAAACGTTAACTTATGACGCAAATGATCCAACAATTATTAATTGGAGCGTTACCATTAATAATAAAGGCACTGCCATTGATGATGCAGTCTTAGTTGATCAATTGGAAATGTCGCAGGAATATGTACCTGGATCAACAAGTATCAACTATCGTAATTGGAACCGAAAAATTATTAAGCGTACCCATGAAAACTTGATGTTTAATAATCAACGCATGGAGCAGCATTTTGGAACATTAATAGATGCGGATTTGGAGCAAGATAATGATGTCACATCAATTGTTGTCCGCTACCAAACGCGCATTACGGATAATGGAGTTGATAAGAAGTATCCTAATTCAGCAACGCTGTTAGATGGTCCTAATGTTTTACAAACTGTCAAAACGAGTGCCTCTTGGCGAGGTCAAACTGGTGGTGGTCAAGGTGACCAAGTAACTACGTTTACAGCTACTAAACACTGGCAAGATGAGGACAACGCAGATGGACTTAGACCAGATGCGATTAAGGTACATTTATTAGCAGATGGGACAGAGGTTGCCAATCAGACGTTGACTGAGGCTACAAATTGGCAATTTACTTTTGTGGATTTGCCAAAGTATGTGAATGGACATGAGATTGTCTACACGATTACTGAGGATAAGGTAGCACAATATGAGACGACAATTGCGGGCGGTGATATTACCAACACGCATATCGTGACAAAACCAGAATTACCAGGACCGGATGAGGGTGATAACCCCGATACACCAGGACCAAGTGAAGAAGATAAACCAGAATTGCCGGGGCCGGATGAGGGTGATAACCCCGATACACCAGGACCAAGTGAAGAAGATAAACCAGAATTGCCGGGGCCGGATGAGGGTGATAACCCAGATACGCCAGGACCAGATGAGGGTGATAAACCGGATATGCCAGGACCAAGTGAAGAAGATAAACCAGATCTGCCAGAACCTGATAAGGGTGCTAAGCCAGGACGGCCGGCGACCACATTTCCAATTGTACAAAGACCAGGTCGGGTAGTTCATGCACCACAGACAGTACCATCACTAATAACGAGAACACAATCGCGCGTGCCACATCGCAATTTACAGGATGCTTTACCTGCAACCGGGGATGAAACAAGTTGGCAAATGATTCTTGTGGGTGGGCTGATAACGTTGATTAGTTTAAGTGGTTATTATGTTATTAAAAAACAAGCTTAATTAATTTGAAAGCAATATACTCAAATAGCCGCAATCCGAATGGATTGCGGCTATCTTCTTATAGTTATTAATCGTGGGCAATACGCGCTTGTGCGGCAGCGGCAATAGCTGAAACAATGTCATCAATAAAAGTATTCACACGCCCGCCATTATGTTGTTCATCGTTGAGTCTACCAACAATTCCGGGCTTTAACCGATCAAGGTAGCCAAAATTGGTCCATGAAATGGTACCGTAAACACCCAAAATTGACATGACAATTTGTTCATCGACACCGTAAGTGCCATGATCTTGGTCAATCCGAGTTTGCAATGGTTGTGGTAATAGGTTGGCTTCTGCTAAATCATCAATTGCTAACCCTGTCATAATGGCATCTTGCGCCTCTGTTTTATGGAGGACGTGTTGTACCGAATCAAGGGCAATATCCATGGATAGGTCAATAATGTTGCGTTGACCAAAGACAACTAGTTCGGCGATATCAGTTAGTTGTACCCCGCGGTCATTTAACATCGTAACGACATCCTCATAGTAATCTCGTTCAGTGAATAGCATTAGCAACTCTCCTTATTGATTGAATATCTATATTGTATCAGAAATAAAAAAGAGAAAAGTTTAGAAAGTTAGAATAACTTTGCCGGGCAAAGACCCATGGCGAGCTTCTTGATGCGCTTTTTTAAGATTATCTAATGTAAACGGTGCAGTATAGTCAATCCGAATATTAATTTTACCAGCTGCGATATCAGCTAGTAAGGCTGCCAAAATGGGACGCTTACCAACTAAGTAGGCATGTTGTATATCGATATCGAAAGCGGATAGCGCTGTTTCATCATAGTCAGTTAGATTGCGTAGCTTACCACCAGATTTAAGTGTTTTTGCGGATTTAATCGTAACATCCCCACCAATCGTATCCAGAACGGCATCAAATTCATGAAGGGTGTCTTCGTAGTTAGCATGGTAGTCCACGGGGATAACGTCACCTAATGAACGTAAGTAGTCAAAATTTGCGGGACTAGCGGTAGCGTATACTTCAGCACCGCGATTTAGAGCGGCCTGAACGGCAACGGAACCAACAGCACCCGCGCCGCCTTGAATTAAGACTTTTTGCCCTGGTTGGACATCCAAATCTTGGACAACCATTTGATAGCCGGTGGCTGCTCCCAAAGCAGCCGCAACGGCGTGAGCATCATAAACGTTATCAGGTACTTTGGCGACCGCTGATTGACCAACCGGGACCGCTTGAGCATATGTGCGATGGTGACGATTAGCGGCAACGCGGTCACCAATTTTGAAATCAGTCACGTCTTCACCAACGGCAATAACCTCGCCAACGACACTTGAACCAGGAATGAGGGGCAGTTTATCAGCTTCACCCATTAGACCTTGGACAAATTTAACATCATATGGATCAATGGCCACGGCATGATTTTTAATTAAAACTTGCTTACTAGTAATGATAGGAGTAGGTGCATCGATTTCTTCAAGTACATCGACATCCCCAAATGTCTTAATTTGAATAGCTTTCATGGTTAATAGTCCCCCTTAGGTTAATAGCTAAAACACTATCCTTATTGTAAACCTAATTAGCCTGAGTAGTATCAATTAAAGGGATGAAAGGGTGCGATGGATAAATATATAAATATCGCCTTGTGTTAATTAGAGATAAATGATAAAATTCTAATCAAGTTATTAGCGAAAGGAGGACGATAAAATGAAGCAGATGATGATTAACATGGTATGGTCCTCTAGCTCAATCACAAGGGGTGATTGAGTTTTTTCAGTGCAATAATAATATTTTATAGCTGATAAAAGCGCGCAATCAAACCGATGAGACACGATGAGTTTTTCAAGGTTTGATTGGGCGTTTTTTTGTTCACACAGTATAGGAGAAGCGATATGGACAAACCACAGCGGCAGTTAAAACGATCAATGGGAGCTTGGGCAGGGATTTCCGTTGTGATTGGGACTGTGATTGGGACGGGAATCTTTTTTAAACAGTCACAGGTATTGGCAATGGCTGGATCGACAACCGGTGCGTTGTTAGCCTGGTTGGCCGGCGGTATTATCACGTTGGCTGCTGGATTAACGTTATCTGAAATTGGGTCACGGATTCCACAAACGGGCGGTATTTATGTTTATATGACGAAATTATATGGGTCATTTTTGGGTTTTTTGACGGGGTGGACGCAAGTTGTCGTCTATGCACCGGCGGTAATTGCCTCAATTGCTGCATATTTTGCGTACCTATTTGCTAATTTTTTTGGTTTGCCACGGGTAGCAGTTATTTGGGTTGGGATTGGTACGTTAGTATGTATTGCGGCTTTAAATTCATTAGATAATCGTTTTTCAGCTACTTTTCAAATGATTACAACGAGTATTAAATTGGTTCCGATTGCATTCATTATTATTTTTGGGTTATTTTTCGGGCGGGTTGATGCGTTGCAACAAACGGTGCACCATCTTAGCGCAACGCCAGCGGGCAATTTTGGTATGGCTGTGTTAGCAACGTTATTTGCGTATGATGGTTGGGCCACTTTGACTAATTTAGGTGGGGAACTAAAAAATCCGCAACGCAATATTCCTCGCGCGATTATTGGTGGGATAGTTATTGTGATGATTGCCTATCTTGGCGTTAGCTACGGTGTTTACCGTGCCATGCCAGCTGATAAGATTGTGCAGCTCGGCGATGACGCAACATTTGTGGTGGCTAAAACGGCTTTTGGTGAATTAGGTGGTCGATTATTATCAATTGGGTTGCTGATTTCAATGGCGGGAACCTTAAATGGTAAATTACTAGCCTTTCCACGGATGGTTTATGCCATGTCTGTTGATGGCATGTTGCCTCGTATCTTTGGGACACTAAATCGGGCGCAAGCGCCAGTTGGAGCGTTGTGGGGGACGACGCTTCTAGCAAGTGGGTTAATGTTCACTGCGAAAGCGGATTGGCTATCTGATATGGCAATTTTTGTGATTTGGCTATTTTATACCACAACGTTCCTAGGAATCTTTAAATTGCGTTACCAAGCACGGCAAATTCAAGCGGAGATGACAATTTTTAAAGTACCGCTATACCCGTTAGTGCCGCTGGTGGCAATTGGGGGTTCGTTGTTTATTTTAATTAACACGTTGTTTACTAGCTTTGGGATGGTGTTAATATCATTCGTGTTCGTAGCAATTGGGGTACCGGTTTATTGGTATTATCGAGGTCGACAAGCCAAGTAGTTGGCGCAAAAAAAGTATTCTAGTAAAAAACAGGTGTGAACAATTTATTCAGTTGTTCACACCTGTTTTTATATTAATGTTGTTTAGTCAATTTTGTAATGTAGAAAATAATTGTTAGTAAGATTAAGAAGCCAGCCCCAATTGAAACAGAAATACGTGTATCAGGGTTAATGAACATAAAGATAACGACAATAATTAAAGCGATAATGGCTAAGTAATTTGTAAATGGGAACAGTGGCATCTTGAAGGGATGATCCGCTAACAAATTTTTATTAGCGTGGCGAAAACGTAATTCAGAGATTAGAATGACGAACCACGGAATCATACCAGGCAAGACGCTTGAACTATAGACCAAGACAAATATATTGGCAGATGATTGATTAAAGGCAGCCAAGATGTTGTCTAAGATTAAGCCCAGTAAAATACCACCAGAAATAGCTAAGATGGCAACGTAAGGGACGTGATGGGTAGACAACTTTTTAAAAATGCCGGCTGCTTCATGGTCTTGTGCTAATTTAAATAACATCCGACTTGAACTATAAATGCCTGAATTAGCGCCTGACATGGCAGCCGTTAAGACCACAAAGTTAATGATACCGGCCGCGCCGGCAATCCCAACCTTAGCAAAAGTCTCCACAAAGGGTGAGCCGACACTCGCAAGTTGATTCCAAGGATAAATCGTCACAATCACAAAAATCGCACCGATGTAGAAAATTAGAATTCGCCAAACAATTGATTTAACAGATGAAATGATGGCGTGCTGTGGATCTTTAGCCTCACCAGCCGTAATACCTAACACTTCAATTCCTTGATATGAACCAACGATGATTGAAAGCGAGAAAATGAACCCCTTTAATCCGCCAGTAAAGAAACCGTCGTGAGACCAAAGGTTTGATAAACCAAGCGCATGCCAATGATGGCCTAGGCCCAAAAAGATGACCATCATACCAAGGATAATCATTAGAATAATTGTCACGACTTTAATCATTGCAAAATAGAATTCTAAGGTGCCGTATGCTTTGGCGGAAGCTAAGTTAGCTAAGGCCAACGTTACAATGACAACCACACCAGAAATCCAACTAGGTAGATGTGGCCACCAATAATTTAAATATTGGCTGACAGCAATTACTTCACTAATACCAACCACGATGTATTGGAAAACGTTACTCCATTTGGTTAAATAGCCAGCCAGGGGATGAATGTATTGCGTGGCGTAATCAGTAAATGAACCAGTTGATGGATTGATATAAATCATCTCACCTAGGGCGCGCATAACCAAGTATAGTAGCCCACCAACTAAAGCGTAGGCCAGTAAGACTGATGGCCCAGTCCATTGAATTGTCGCCGTGGAACCCAGGAAGAGACCCACGCCAATCGTGCCACCAAGGGCAATCATTTGCATTTGGTTAGAAGTTAACGATCTATCTAACTGATTATCTAAGTTTGCATCTTTTTTCATAATATCCGCTCCTCGCGATATAAAAAGCCGTTCAACCAAACACGCTTGCTAGAAACAAGGGGTGTTGTCATGGTTGGACGGCTTTGATAGTAGTTAATATCACAGCATCTTAAATAGCCCAACCAGCCAGTATGGTGGTTGAGGTGGTGGTCACAGTGAGCATGTTGCGTAATTCTGTATTCATAGTAGTAACCTCCTAACGATTAAGTGCTTTAGTAATGATTAGAATTTTATCATTATTAGAATGAGTGTGCAACAAGAAAAACGATTTAAATAACAGGGCTATGCGACTGACTTTTAAATGATGGATAGAAATACTAGTCAAATTTTGTTGATAGAACAAGCTTTATTTTGATGTTTGATTAGTTGACATACTAGTCTATTAAATGTAAAATTATCACATTATTTTCTAATAATTTAATAAATTGTTGTTGCACGTTATACCACCACGATAAGGGAGTACGTATGGGAGATAAAAATTTGTTCTCTAAAATGAGACGACGAGAAGATCCGCGTAATTATGCTGACAAAGATGGCCATTTGAAGCCAGTGTTGGGATTGCGGGAGATGGTGGCAATGGGAGTTGGAACGGTTGTGGGTGCTGGAATTTTCACGATGCCTGGAATTGTTGCTGCTGATTATGCAGGACCGGCTGTGGTTATTTCATTTATTATTGCAGCAATTATTGCCGGCTTATCTGCATTAGCATACTCAGAATTTGCCTCTGCGTTACCATTTGCTGGATCGATTTATACTTGGTCAAATGTTATTTTTGGTGAATTTGTTGGTTGGATTGCTGGTTGGGCTGTTTTAGCCGAGTATTTGATTGCCATGGCCTTGGTGTCATCTTCTTGGTCATCATATTTCCAAGGATTCATCTCGAGTTTCGGTGTGACATTGCCTAAACAATTAACGGCATCACTATCATTTGGTAGTGGGACCTGGTTTGACTTGTTTGGTGCATTGGCCTTAATTGTTGTGGGACATTTGGTTTCGCGAGGAATTAAAGGCGCAGCGCGCATTGAAAACTGGCTGGTTATTGGAAAGATTGCGGTGATTGTGCTGTTTATTGTTGTGGGAGCCACGGCAATTCAAGTCCAAAATTGGGTGCCGTTTGTACCTAAGCACGTGCCAGGGACTGACTTTGGTGGGATGCACGGTATTATGATGGGTGCGGCGCAAGTTTTCTTTGCTTACATTGGATTTGACACGATTGCAGCTAATTCAGCTGAAGTAAAGGATGCGCAAAAGACGATGCCACGTGCCATTATTGGAACGTTGGTCATTGCCACGGTACTGTTCATTGGGGTTGCGGCTGTTTTGACAGGAATGTTCCACTATGACAAATTTGCTGGCAATGCAGAACCAGCTGCTTGGGCATTGCGTGAATCAGGTCACTTATTTACTGCCAACTTACTATCAGTTGTCGCTTTGGTTGGAATCTTCTCAGGATTAATTGCTTTGATGATTGGTGGCTCACGTTTGGTTTACTCATTTGGTCGTGACGGCTTGATGCCAGCTTCATTTGCCAAGCTTGATAGTCGTGGATTGCCAAAGAATGCAACGATTGTTTTGACGGTTGTGGCTGTTATCTTGGGAGCGATTTTCCCAGTGGGAATGCTAGCGAACCTAGTTTCTGCCGGAACATTGATTGCCTTTATTGTTGCGGCGATCGGTGTTTTGAAGTTACGTAAGCGGACAGATATTGATCATTCTGGGTACAAGATGCCTTGGTATCCAGTGTTGCCAATTATTGCGGCAATTGCGTCATTGGGCTTGTTTATTTCATTGAACAAAAGCGCATTGTTGTTGACGCTAGGTTGGGTCGTTATCGGAATTATCATTTATGTTTTGTATGGTGCTAAGCACAGCAACAAAGTGAAGTAAGAAATAACATAATATGAGCGGGTTGGAAATTTAGGTGGATTTCTAACCCGCTTTTTATTACGGAAATCAAGGTATTAGGCGTTGTTAATGAAAAAATAAATGCTAGTTTGTTGGCTAGTCTGTGCGATAATGTAAACTATGTGAGCATGATAAAATCGGGGAGAAATATGTATGAAAGAAGTGCTAGTGTTAACAACAGGTGGCACAATTGCCTCTACTAAGACAGAAAATGGGTTGGCGCCAGGTTTAGCAGCTGATGCTTTAATTAGTTATTTTGAGCCTCGACCAGGGGTTAACTTATCGGTCGAAAGTGTGATGAGTAAAGATTCGACTAACATGCAACCGGAAGATTGGTTAGAGTTAGCGCAGCGAATTGCACAACAAGCTGATCGATACGATGCGTTTATCGTGACCCATGGAACGGATACAATGGGTTATTCAGCAGCAGCATTGTCATATTTGTTATACGGCTTTAAGAAGCCGGTCATTTTAACAGGATCACAAATACCGCTGGGCATGGTAGAAACGGATGCAGTGCGTAATTTACATGATGCGCTGACCTTTGCCAGTCAAACGGATTTGGTGGGGGTTTACTTGGTGTTCAATGGGTTGGTCATGGCCGGCACTCGGGCAGTGAAAACTAAATCAAAGAGCTATGATGCTTTTGAAAGTATCAACTACCCATATGTTGCCAGTGTCTCTGAGGGGAATATGGTCGCTTTGTATGAACCACAAATTGAGACCCCGGTCTTAACCCCCAGTTTGAATCTAGATACGCAAGTGTTTGTTTTAAAAGCTTTCCCAGGGTTAACCGTCGATATTTTTGATTATTTGGCTGAACATATGCACGGGGTTATTATTGAAAGTTTTGGTAATGGTGGCTTACCATTTGAACGACGGAATTTGATTCCAGGCATTGAAAAATTAACAGCAGCTGGAATTCCAGTTATTATTACGACGCAAATCCTAGAAGAAGGTCAAGATATTTACTTATACGAAGTTGGTAAGCGCGTTGCTGATGCTGGTGGTATTACAGCAGGTGATATGAATACAGAAGCAATTGTCGCAAAGTTGATGTGGGTCCTTGGTCAAACACATGATATTGAGGCCGTAAAGACATTAATGCAAACACCAATTGCGCATGATTTGGATTTTGTATAAAGGAGTTAGTGATGGCAGATTTAAAGTATGATATTTTAGAAAAATTTGGTGTCTTATCAACGAGCAAGAGTGGTTGGGAATTGCAACTTAATTTTGTGCAGTGGGGTGAGAATACACCTAAGTTTGATTTACGGACTTGGTCACCTGACAATGCCAAAATGGGGAAGGGTTTGACACTAACCCATGACGAAATTGTGGCGTTACATGATATCTTAGGGGATATCTTGGCAGTGGAAAATCAACCGATGGTGGCAGAAAAAGTTACTGATGAACCTGATTTCAAGAATAAATTAGGTCGATTGGGTGATTTTTAATTACTTAATTATGCAAACAATTATGATCTTTAACTAAATGAAATAAATGTTTAAAACATGATGCCGACACAGGTTGTTGGGGTCATGTTTTTTGTTTAGGGGCGTAACAAGCCTTGAAATAAAGGCATTATGACATAAAATTCGTGTCATAAAAGTCTTGTTTCTATAAGATGAATTCGCTAGACTAAGTCTCTATTAACAGTTCGTGTTGGGGAGGGATGGACATGCGGTTAGCAATTTTAGAGACGGCTAAATTTGATTCAATGACCATAAGTTGGTCAGAAATTGCCAGTCAAATGGTCACACAAGGAGTTTCCACAGTTATGCTGGTTGACGCACAGCAATCAATCCAGGGTGGCGTGCCGTTCCAATTAGGTGAAGGGTGCTTACCGCGCGATGGAACGTCAACCATTCGGGCAGATAATCCATTGTTAGCCTTGTATGCAGCTTTTCAACAGATTGGTATGACAACCCAGTGGGCGTGGTCAATGACTGGGCGGAATGATACAGTGGAGCATGGCGTCGGGATGTTGCATATAGGGCAGGTTGCATCAGTATGGCAGCGCCAGTTGGGACGCAGTGCCATGAGTCATATGTTTAATTTAGACGAGTTGGTCGTAGTGATTCCACAATTGTTGCGGGATGAAATCTGTGAAGGTAGTGCAGATATTGAAATGTTACAGGATTTTTTGCACGGTCAAATGAAGCCGATGCTATTAATTCCACCGGTGCATTGGTTGTATCGGTTACGGCAATACGGATGGGTGCGTTGTGATGTGCTAGCACAACAAAAAGAATCAGCCATTGATCATAAATGGCCGTTATTAATTGATTTTGATGGCCAAGTTATAGTGATGAAACATTGGCGTTTGGCTGGCAAAGTTGATCCATGTGGCCTGATTGTGTCTCTTGTCTAACTACTCTGCGCGACTTTGTGAAACGTTGTATAATAGTAAGAACAAATAGTAAATGAGGGAAACGACATGAACAAAGCGCCGCAGCGTGTCCAAGGCATCTTTGATGGTTTGGCAAAAGACTATGATAAGATGAATGATATTATTAGCTTAGGTACCCACCGTGCCTGGCGTGAGAAGACGATGGCATCCATTAAGGTGCCAAAAAATGGTCAAATTTTGGATGTGGCAGCTGGAACTGGTGACTGGACGATTACCTTGGCGCAAGAACTGGGTGAGAAGGGTCATGTAACTGGTTTTGATCTGAGTCCTGAAATGTTAGCTGTGGCGCGTGAAAAGGTTGTTGAAGCGGGTGTGAGTTATTGGGTAACTTTGACGCAAGGAGATGCGATGAATTTGCCATATGCTGATGACACATTTGATTTGGTGACAATCGGGTTTGGTTTGCGTAACTTACCAGATACGGCAAAGGGTTTGGCGGAATTATACCGTGTGTTAAAGCCAGGGGGGCAACTGGTTGTGTTAGAGACGTCACAACCAGATAATCCAATTGTAAAGCCGTTTTGGAGGATGTATTTCAAGGGTGTTATGCCAATGATGGGTAAGCTGTTTGCCCATGATAAGGATTCATATCGTTACCTAGAACAAACAACATCAGAATTTATGAGCTTTAAAGCGTTAGCAACATTGATGACAGCAACTGGTTTTAAGGATGTTTCTTATGAACGCTTTAACCTAGGTGCTGCCGCTGCGCACTTTGGAATTAAATAATGATAGTAAAAGAACGATGCCGTTTGGGTGGCATCGTTCTTTTTAATTATTCAGATACGACTGTAGCATTCAAAACGTTCTTAAAATGACCTAATGCCCAATCATGACCAGCGGCATTGAAGCTGGCCACGCCGTCAGCATGCACGGTAATATCATAGTTTAAATTATAAGCATCGACAGCGGTATGCAAGACACAGATGTCAGTGACAACACCAGTTAAATGCAAATCCGTGATGTGACGACTGCGTAAGTAGCTATCTAAATCAGTGTTGGCAAAACTGCTGTAACGATTTTTGGGGTAAATCCACAAGTTAGGGTTGGTTTGATTAGCAGCAACCCAATCGGCAACAGGGCCGTAGAACTCACGCCCGGTAGTATTGGCTACGTTGTGAGCGGGATATAATTTAGTTTCGGGATGATAGGGGTCGTTTGGCTCATGTAAGTCGGTTGGGAAAATCACCGCATCGCCATTTGATAAAAATTCTTCAGCTAAGTCAACTAAACGAGGTGCTAAAAATTGCGCCGGTTCACCAGCTGTTAAAGCGCCATCAGTCGCCACAAAATCATTGGTGTAGTCAATAATAAGTAGTGCTTTCATGGTTTAATCCTTTTGCGTTGATTCTGGCAAGGTTTTAATCATTGCCGTAAAAGTAGAAGATGATGTGTGAATATTGTTTGGCAGTAGGTAAGTATCGATTTGCCAAGTTTGAATTTGACGACCGTGGTTGATAGGCGTAGCGATAGCTTGTAATGTGCCGTGGGTAGCCGCTTTTAAGTGGTGGGTGTGGATATCTAAACCAACGGGCACTTGTTTAGTGTTATCCAAACCGACATTGGCGCCCAGACTCCCGGCGGTTTCGGCTAACAAAGCATTAATGCCACCGTGGACCAAACCGAATGGCTGTTTATGTTCATCTTGAATCGGTAACGTTAAAATGACTTTTTCAGCACTGACTTCATCGATGGATATGTTTAAATATTCAATGATATTCATATCTAATTAAAACCTCGTATGTTAAAAGTATTGTATTTGTAAAATAAAGGTCATGGTAAAGGCGAACAAAAGATTGTGAAATTGTTTAAGTTATTAAGCACCATTTTAAACAGGTTTTGGAAAAAAGGATAGAAAAAAGCTATAATTTAGGAAGGATGTTTTAAATGTGACAATTTGTCTCTGAAAAACTAGAAAGTGAGAAACATAACATGACTGTAGCATGGAGTCCAATTAAGGAATATTCTGAAATTTTATTTGAACGGTCAGATGCGGTTGCTAAGGTAACGATGAATAACCCTGCCCGTCACAATGCGTTCACCCCAGTGATGGTGCAAGAAATGATTGAAGCCTTCACGATTGCGCGTGATGATGCCTCAATTGGTGTCATCATTTTAACGGGAGCGGGCGATAAGGCCTTTTCTTCAGGTGGTGATCAATCAGTCCGTGGTAATGGTGGTTATGTCGGACCAGATAACATTGCGCGTTTGAATGTGTTAGATTTGCAACGTTTGATTCGTATTATTCCTAAGCCAGTGATTGCCATGGTTAAGGGATGGTCTGTTGGTGGTGGAAATGTATTGCAATTGGTTGCTGATTTAACAATTGCTGCGGATAACGCGATGTTTGGTCAAACTGGTCCAAAGGTTGGTTCATTTGATGCCGGTTACGGTTCAGGTTATTTGGCCCGTGTGATTGGTCACAAGCGTGCGAAGGAAGTTTGGTTCCTAACAAAGTTCTACACAGCCCAAGAAGCTTATGAAATGAACTGGATTAACCGCGTTGTGCCATTGGCTGAAGTTGAAGATGCGACGATGGAATGGGCCAACTTGATGCTTAAGCAATCACCAACGGCTTTGCGCTTCATTAAGGCAGCGATGAATGCAGATACAGATGGTTTGGCTGGTTTGCAACAATTCGCAGGGGATGCCACGATGTTGTACTACACAACGGATGAAGGTAAGGAAGGTAAGAACGCCTTTTTGGAAAAGCGGACACCTGACTTTACACAATATCCTAAGTTCCCATAACGACATATTGAGCAGCCCTACATTTACCATGGTGGTAATGTGGGGTGTTTTTGTGAAAAATGAAAGGAGTTATGATGGAAAACTGGTTAACAAAACGTGCCAATCTAACGCCTGATCGATTCGCAGTGCGTTTTGCAGATGAATCCCTAACATTTGCCCAATTACAATCCCGTGTATTGGCAATTGCTGGTCAATTAGCACAACACTTGGATGATAATCCACGGGTGGCTTTGATTACACCCAATGAATTAACTGGATATTTGATGATTTTAGCGATTCAACAACTGAATAAAACTGTGGTGTTATTGAATCGGCGCCTATCATCGCGTGAAATGGCCTTCCAATTAACTGATGCGGCGGTCACAACGGTTGTACAAGATAATCAATTTACTGCTGAATTAACAGGTGTGATGCAGTTAACATTTGCACATGTGTTAGCAACTCCAGCTAGAACAATTACACCAGTAGCGGATTTTGATTTAGATATGGTGACTTCAATTATGTACACATCAGGTACCACTGGTAATCCAAAGGGTGTGATGCAAACGTTTGGGAATCATTTTTATTCAGCCGTTGGATCAGCATTGAATATTGGCTTGCAACCGGATGATGTTTGGCTAGCAGCTGTGCCGATTTTTCATATTAGTGGTTTATCAATTATGATGCGATCGTTGATTTATGGCATGGGCGTTGTCTTATATGATCATTTTGATGTGCCCCAAATTAATGCCGAATTACGAGCTGGTCATATTACACGAATTTCAGTGGTGCCCGTTATGCTGAAAGCCTTATTGGCTGATTTGCCACAAGGGGTGCGTTACCATGAGCGTTTTCAAACGATGTTATTGGGTGGTGGGCCGACTGATTTAACGACGTTAGAAAAAGCCACCACGATGGGGATTGATATCGTCCAATCTTATGGTATGACAGAAACGGCCTCGCAAGTGATTGCACTAGATGCCAACAATGCCACGCGTAAATTAGGGTCAGCTGGGAAACCACTTTTCCCAGTGGAAGTCCGTATTCAAAAGGCGGTGTTGACTGATAAAGTTGGTCGTATTCAAGTTAAGTCGCCAACGTTGGCCGTCGGATACTTAAACCAACCGGTCAAATATGCCCAGGCATTTGTGGATGGGTGGTTTGATACTGGTGATATGGGCTGGTTAGATGACGAGGGATTTTTATATATCGAAGGTCGTGAAGGTGACATGATTTCATCAGGTGGAGAAAATGTCTTTCCAGATGAAATTGAGTCAATCTATAGTCAACTTGATAGTATCGCGCAGATTTCGGTGGTTGGCGTATCAGATGAACGTTGGGGAGCAGTTCCTGTTGCGTTTGTTGCTTTTAAGGATGCGACAACAATGTCAGGAGATGAATTGCGAGCATACGGTCGTGAATATCTGGCGCATTATAAAGTGCCAGCTAAGTTTTATGCGACAACAACATTCCCACGGACAGCAAGTGGTAAAATTCAACGGCATAAATTACGTGATCAATTAACAATTGCACCATTATTATAATGCTGGGGTTATAACTTGAATTTTAAATTGAGCCGCCTATAATAATAGATAATCTAGGAAAGGGGGTGATACGTTTTGACAGATGCTAGCAATCAAGAAATTCGTATCGCCCTTGTATAGGAAACAAGGGCGATACGAATTGTATTTAGCCCGATAGAGGAAACTCTATCGGTTGGTCATTCAGATTGCAATTGATGAGATGAATGATCAAAAGCACCAAGCGGTAACGTGTAAACGACTGCTTGGTGCTTTTTCTGTTTATTCATGAATTTCTAAGGGTTGATGATCTGGATCGAAGAAAAAAGTCATCGGTTTATTCGTATAGGTGTCTAAGCGAATTGGTTCGCATTGAATACCCAGTTCAGCCAATTCGGTAACCGTGTTTACCACACTGTCAACTTGAAAAGCGAGATGCCGCAAGCCTAATGCCTCTGGATATGACGGACGAGCGGGTAAATCGGCGGCAATAAAAATTTCAAGTTCTTGCGTACCGAGTTGTAAATCTAATTTGATATCACCTTTATCGAGACGATGATTTTCGCGAACGATTTGAAAACCAAGCTTGTCCACATAAAATGTTTTAGTTGCAGCATAATTTGATGCATTGATGGCGATATGATGGATGGTTTGTAAGTTCATTAGGAGGTCCTCCAATTGATAGTGTTGCTTGATGCAAGACAGATGGCACATGAGCGCCTATAATGAAGATGAACCTTAAATATTTAAGGTTCAGGTAAGATGATACTATGTCGTTTTTAAGGTTCACCGACTATATTACCTACTATAAAGTAAACACATAAAATGATAAATAACCATCAAAAAGTTGGGGAATAAAAAGAGGTTACGGATATGGCTGGAAATACAATTAAATTATTGGTCGTTGAAGATGATTATGCACTAAATGATACGGTTCGTGAAACCATTGCTGGTTTAGGTGAGGTGACACAAGTGCATGATGGGGATGAAGGTTGGTTTGAAATTGAATCCGGCGTTTATGACGCAGTGGTACTAGACGTAATGTTGCCTGGTCAAGATGGATTTACAATTCTACGTAAGGCTAAAGAATTATATCCTAATTTACCAATTCTGATGTTAACGGCTAAGGGCGAATTATCAGACAAGATGCAGGGCTTCAATTTAGGGGCTGATGAGTACATCACAAAGCCATTCTACAAGGAAGAATTGTTGGCCCGTTTAAAGACGTTGTTACGTCACACGGGTGTATTAGGTCAAGACGGTGCGTTAGAAGTTGGCAACGTACAAATTTTTGTCGAACAACACAAAGTACTAGTTGATAACGTGGAAGTGAGCCTACAAGGGCGTGAATTTGGTCTATTGGTTTACTTGATGCAGCACGTTGGTCAGATTGTGACCAAGGATCAAATTTTCGATCGTTTGTGGGGCTTTGATTCTGATACTTCATTAACAGTGGTTGAGGTATATATGTCGAATCTACGTAAGAATTTACGTAATGCAAATGCCCAAGTCACGATTAAGACGTTGCGCAATGTTGGCTACACGCTAACAGCTGTGGCACCAGAAAACTAAGCAACGGGGCTTATGGTTTTAGCAAGTAAGGGTAAGGAGTCGTGTGGAATGTTATTAGAACATGTAAAATTACCCAAGTGGCTACAACGGATTAGATCGTCGTTGTCGCAACAGGTTAAAATGACTATTTTAATGGTATTGGGTTTTACGTTTGTCTTTTCTTTAATTGGGACATTTACAATTGGACAGTTTCGAAGCGTCATGTATGGATCAGCCCAAGAACGGGTTGCCAAGGCTTTTAGTAAAGGCGACACCCAATTTAGGCCGGTAATAGAAAGTCCACAATACACCGATTATGTGCAGACATTTGCGGACGCCTTAGATCTTAAAACCGAGGGAAAAGTTTACCTGAAGGCTTATCGCGGTAGTTGGTATTTCTTTAATCGGCAAGGTTCACAATTAGCATTCGTTGATGTGACAACGGAACATGAATTAGTTGATAATTTTCAGAATCGATTAGTTTGGATTTTTGCATTATCCGAAATTGCATTGTTGCTAATGGCAATGGCTTTAACACGTGCCAATATGCGACCAATTATTCGCTCGTGGCGGCAACAGCGGACATTCGTGGCTGACGCTGCTCACGAATTTAAAACACCGATGACGGTTATTCAAAACAACTTGGAGCGCATGTTAGAACGTCCGGGTGATACAGTCATGGATCAAGTTGAAAATGTCGCCAATGCTTTAACAGAAGTGCGCCATTTAAATAATTTAACGGGTGATTTATTGACGTTGTCACAAGCAGATGCAGATGTACCATTGTTTGCCTTTGCAGATACAGATTTAGCGGCAATTGCGCGTGAAGTGGGTGATATTTTTAAGTTTAACGCTGATGAAAAAGAGCAGACGTTGACGATTGATGTACCCGAAACGCTACCGTTAGTGGGGGATGCACAACGGTTGCGGCAATTGTTAGTTATTTTAACTGATAACGCACAAAAGTATGCAGGCATTGGTGCTGATGTGACAATTCGTGGTGTTGTAGCTGGCAATAATATTAAATTAACGGTTGCAGATACAGGTAAAGGTGTGCCAGATGCTGACAAAAAACAGCTGTTTGATCGCTTTTATCGGGTTGATAAAGCGCGCTCACGTTCGACTGGTGGCCATGGTCTAGGATTAGCAATTGCTAAATGGGTGGTACAGGGCCATCGTGGATCAATCGCAGTATTAGACAATCAACCGCATGGAACGGTGTTTAGTATCACGTTGCCTAAATCACAAAAAATGAAATAGATTAGTGAGTTAAACATTCAAAGTGATTGCTTTGAATGTTTTTTCTTGGTGTAAAAAATTATTTGTAAAGATTATAATTTTATGTCGTGGTGTAAAAATAACGTCAGACAAAGTGAAAAAAAGACCGTAGAATCATTGTTAGAAATGATTCTACGGTCTTTTTTCAGTGCCATCATAGGCTATCTACTAGGGACGTAATAGAGAAATGAGATTAGATGTGCTTTTTAAGCCATCGTTCAATTTGCGATACGGTCCAACCTTGACCCAACATTTTCAGAATTTTATCAAGGTGATGACGGCCGTATTTAATTGCTAAACGCATTGCAGTTCCCATTTGAACACCTCCGTGTAATTCATAAATGACCTATGTGACAAGATATATTATGGCGGATTTTAATTGTTAAATAAGGCTTGATTTATAGATCGCAGGTCAGTTACCGCTAAATTAGGAAAGAGAGGTTTTGTTAGTTTGAAAAATATTTAAATAAATTTATAAAAAATAACTTTGATAATGGAAAAGGAGCTTGGCAGAGTGACATGGATTAAAACGCTGGATAAATCAGATTTGTGTTTGTTAGAAGCGCTGATTATAGCAGATTTTAAAATTAATCAGTGTGCGCAGATAACAGGCGAGTCGTATTTTTTAGTAAAAAAACGGTTAGATCATTTAAAAAAACATATTAAGCAACAATCAACAAAATCTGAACTGAAAGAGTATTTAGATTTTTTGGTTGATCAAAATGCATTGATAGCTAGTATTGCTGAAGTTATTTATAAAAAACATTTAGATGAATTAGGAGAATAATCATGTTTCAAGGGAATTTTATTATTGCGTTAATTGCTGTTGCGATTCAGGGAGCTATTTTACCTAAACTAGTTAAATGGTCTATTTTATTGTATATTTTCCCCATTGGTACGCTAGGGTATGGTGGTTATCAATGCTTTGTGGGGCATACTTTGATGCAGGGTCTATCTAAATTTTGGATTTATATGCTGTTGGCACTAATTCAATTAGTAATTGGCTTGATGGGCAGGGCAGAAGTAATTGAGAAGAATCAAGTTAAGATTAGTGCAAAGGAGTTTAAAGACTAATGGGGCGGTTAAGCGTTGCTGAAGTTGCTTTTCGATATAAATGTTGTTTGGTAAGTCTTGAAACAGGAACGATTTACTTAGTACTATTCGGATTATTCTTAATTGTGAACTGGCAAGTATATTTAATTTGGCTAACAGTCATTTTTTTGCTGGCTTTGGTGATTGAATTAGGCACAGCGTTTAATTATGTTCGACAGGCGACCGTTCAAGAAAATGATAATACACTTATTTTACGGAAAGGCCGTTTTGTAAAACGTCAAATTATGATACCTAAAGACAAAATTTATGGCATCATCAAAAAAGAAAATATTCTGCAGGATCGTTGGGGATTAGCGACGCTGGAAATACAGACAACCGCAGGTATTTATCAGATGTATGGCCTTGATAAATCGAGGTTAAATCGCTTTATGGTACATTGGCAAAAAAACAATAGCACCGATAAGGAATCAACATGAAAAAACGCCAATCATTTAAATACTTTCTTATAGCCGGATGGCATGCAACACAAAATTGCTTAATTTTAGGACCGATTTATTATTATTTGCAACAGTGGTTTCATAATTTGACGTTAACACTGATGGTTTGCGGGGTGATTTTGATGACGGTAATTATCAGAATCATATTACGTTATTGCAACACACAATATGAACTACAAGAAGATCGGGTCATTATTACGACTGGGTTACTGGATCGGGTGACGATTGATTTTTCAGACTACCAAGGGGTGATGAGTTGTCGTAAATCAGAAACTTGGTTACATAAAAGTTTAAACGTGCTGGAATTAAAAATTGCTTTCAAAAATGGTGAAGATCAAGAAGATATTGTCTTAACTGCTTTACCACCTGAGGTAGCTGAGCGTATTCAAAAGGCAGTGAAAAGGGGCATGTTTTCTAATGAGACCCCAGCCCAACAGGCCGTACCTGCAGTTAAAGTTACGTTTAAAAAATTGGCCTTAACTGGTTTATTATCCGCCAATTGCTTATTAGTCATACCACTTTGGCTTGATAGTCAGCAATGGTTGTCATACGTGAACCAATTTGTTGATGTCGGTGTAATCTTGCAGAATCCAATTTGGACAACTAGCATAGGTATTTTATTGCTACCGGTTATTAATGTTGTTTATCAAGTTATTAATTATGGCTGTTTCGAAGTTGTAACTGATGGACAGATTTTCCATATTAAAAATGGTTGGCTTAATCGTGATGCGCATATTATTACACCAGCAGATATCCAAGGGTTAGAAATTAAGCGCACGGTGGGGATGCGGTTATTAAAAGTGTGTACGATATCAGTGATACTAAATGCTAAACGGGATGAAGCAAACAGTAAAACTAAAAATATCCTTTTTCCATATATCAATGAAGCAGATGCGGCGACGGTTATTCAACGATATTTACCAGAATATGCGGAGATCTCGATAACGAAAAAATATTGGCAGTTAACATATACAAGAGGTTTATTTGTGATCAGCATGGGGCTTGTTGGTGGATTAATCCCAATTTTATGCCAGCTACCACTGTGGACTTATGTTATTGTCTTGATAATTTTTGGTGCTTTAACTGTTCCGGTATGGACTGAAATAGATGAGACGCAACGTGTTATGCGGATTAGTCGCGGGTTTTTTGATCAAAAACTAATTATCCTACCCAAGTGCCATTTAGGTGTATTAGGCCAAGTTAGTTGTGGTAAATGGTGGCAAATTAAAACAATCTATACAGATTCAAAACCGGTTCACCGGTTTAAATATCTCAAATAAAGGAATAACCGGTCTGGCTACCACACCAGACCGGTTATTTTTGACTATAATTCATCGTTTTTTGTATCAATAATGTGGTCAGTTGGTTGCTTAACAACTTCATGTCGACCAAGGATTGCCCATCGGTCCATAGCATTAGTTGCAAGTAGTGAGACGATAAACCCAATTAGTGAAAACAGACCAGCAATGAACATAATTGTATCATTATGCATCACTGATCCAAGGATGCCACCAAGTACAGCGATGGCCCAAATTAGCCAAGCTGCCCAGCTAGTCATGCCAGTATCGCGGTAACGGCGAATACGCAATGAAATAGAGGGGATAATCATGGCTAGTAGGAGTACTAAACCGATAATGATTACGATGGCTGTGATGATAAAGTGGGTAAATAGTTGATGAAATATATTACCAATCCCGTGGGTTGGTAATGATGTGCCGACATGAGTTAGCCATGCATCGACTACAAAAGAAATAATCAAAAGAATTAACCAACTAATAGTCAAAATAATGCGCCACAGTTCCATCCACCAATATTCAGCTCGAGTAGCTTGGTTGGTGAAATTAAAATAACCCCGCCAAAAGTTTAAAAATGCTTGCCACATAGTAATCATACAAAACCTCCAAAATTCTATTTACTATATACTTTAACAATTTTTAGATATTATACTGATTATGAACTGATATATTAGTAAAATTATAAAAATATATGAGGTGAAACATTTGGTGAATAGTGTTATAAGTCACAAGAATGCTTAAGTAAAAAATCCTAAGAACTACGCACATCAAAATGCTAGTTCTTAGGATTTTTTTCGGGATTTGAAACATTCTTGTCCCGGTATCGTATTAATTATTGTAAGGGCAATGGGTGAGCATCGAAAATTTCGACTCCTGATTGGCGCCCAACGACTACTTCATCAACGATGTTCAAGAAAAGACCGTGTTCAACAACGCCGACCATACTCGTTAATTCGCGCCCAATCGTGAATGGATCTGACATATCAAGCCCATGCAAATCGACTAGATAGTTAGCTGAATCAGTACGCACGGGGTTCCCGTTTTGATCTAAGCGCCATGAGGGCTTGTAACCCTTGGCTTCGAGACGCTTAAATAATTGTTCAGAACCATAGGGAATCACTTCAACAGGTAAGTATTGGGTTAGCTTAGGGGACAACTTAGTTTCGTCAACAACCCAAATGTTATGCTTTGAGTTAACGGCGACAATTTTTTCCCAAAGTAATGCGGCACCACCGCCCTTGATGGCCGCAAAGGCGGGGTCGATTTCATCAGCTCCGTCAATTGTTAAATCGATATGATCAACATCATCGATGTTTTGCATAGAAATGCCCAACTTTGCAGCTGCACGACGTGTGCGATCAGAAGTTGCTACCCCAATAATTTGCAATCCTTCTTCAGAAACACGCTTCCCTAAAGCTTCAATGACATAATCAATGGTTGAACCAGAACCGATACCAATAACCATCCCGTCTTTGACAAATTCAGTTGCACGATAACCGGCCATCTTTTTTAGCTCATTTGTATCTAACATAACGTCCCCACTTCCATTTCATATAAATTTATATTTCTATTATCACTCATTTTACTAAAAATAGGCAAATTATGACGGCCAAAATAATTACGAATTAAAATCTGTTAAACTATGAATAATACAAAATGAAGAAATGGAAGTTTATCATGATTGATATGTGGGATGAGCAAACGATTGCTCGTTTTCAAAAAACGTTATTAGACTGGTATGATCAAGCGGGTCGCTCAGAGTTGCCATGGCGGTTAAATCATGATCCATATCGTGTATGGGTATCGGAAATTATGTTGCAACAGACGCAGGTTCAGACGGTAATTCCATACTTTGAACGATTCATGATGATGTTTCCAACCCTGAATGATTTAGCGTCAGCCCCTGAACAAGAATTGCTTAAAGCATGGGAAGGGTTGGGTTATTATTCACGCGTCCGTAATATGCAAAAAGCTGCACGCCAAGTCCGTGATGATTATCAAGGTGTGTGGCCGGATACGATGGCTGAACTAGAAAACTTAACGGGAATTGGTCCCTATACAGCGGCGGCGATTGCTAGTATTGCTTTTAACGAACCCGTACCAGCAGTTGACGGTAATGCTTTTCGTGTATTTGCCCGTTTGTTTAAAATTGACGCGGATATTGCGCAGCCCAAGACACGTAAGGTGTTTTTTGAACTGGGTTTGAAAATTATTGATCAAAAGCGACCAGGTGATTTTAACCAAGCAATCATGGATTTGGGTTCGTCATATATGACAGCCAAAAATTATGATTCAGTGCATTCACCTGTGCGAGAATTTAATGCAGCCTTTGCGGATGGTACTGAAGATTTTTATCCGGTTAAAACGAAGGCGCCAAAGCCCAAACCAATTACTTATTTTGCCTTGGCTATTAAATCACCAGCTGGATATTTATGGGAACAACGTCCTGCAAATGGACTCTTGGCTAATTTTTGGACAATGCCGTTGTATGCTTTGACGGACTTTGTGAATGATCCTGATGCGGATTGGACCATTGATGAAATGATTGTAGCCACCCAAAAACGATTGGCATCCGACTATGGTGTCAGTGCCAAGCTAACTAAGTTAAGTGGGCGGCCAGTTACGCACGTGTACACCCATCAAAAGTGGACGGTAACGGTATTAACGGCGGAAGTAACTGAACAAGCATTACAACGAGGCACTTGGCGGACAACAACAAATTTGGCAGGTGATCCGCAGCCGAAAATCCAAGAAAAAATTTGGCAACGTTTATAAGCGAAAAGAATAGACCTAAAATGCCAATTGACCTGGTAAATATGATATTATGCAGGTGTATTTATGGGGGAATAGAGCGTTTTTAATTTGAGAGGGTGGACAAAATGACACAAAAAATTATCCTTGATATGGATCCGGGGATTGATGATGCAGCAGCTATTGCGATTGCACTGACGGACCCAGAATTTGATGTACAGCTGTTATCAACGGTAGCAGGAAATGTTGATGCGCATAAAACGACTTTAAATGCTTTAAAGTTAGTGGAATTTTTTAACGTTGCTGATAAAGTTCCAGTGGCAACCGGTGCGCAGCAACCATTGTTGAAACATTATGAAGATGCCTCCCATGTGCATGGTGAATCAGGAATGCCAGGCTGGGATTTTCCAGCGGTTACAACAAAGCCTTTGGCTATCCATGCAGTGGAAGCTTTACGTCAAACATTGCTGGATAGTCCAGAACCGTTGACGGTAGTAGCAACCGGTGCATTTACTAACTTGGCATTGCTATTTAGTATGTATCCAGATGTGAAAACGAAAATTGACCGGATTGTCTTGATGGGTGGATCACTGGTTGGTGGTAACATGACCAGTGTGGCTGAATTTAACATTTATACTGATCCACATGCGGCCCAAATGGTGATGCGGTCAGGTTTGCCGATTGTCATGATTGGCTTAGATGTCACGATGAAGGCGCTGTTGACGCATGAAAATATTGAAATGTTGGCGGATATTAATCAGGGTGGCGCCATGTTGCAAGCGTTGTTTAAGCACTATGGTGATACAGAAGTTGGTGGTAAGCCAATGCACGATGTGAATACATTATTCTACTTAATGCATCCGGAAGCGTTTACATTAACGAATTACTGGGTTGATGTGATTACAGAAGGACCAGCAATTGGCGGAACGATTGCTGATGTTTTGGCAAATCATCATGATGGCAAGACAAATGTAGCAGTGGCAACGGATATTGACGTTGAAGCATTTAATGCATGGTTTATGTCAGAAGTTAAAAACTACTTGTAATATTAGTTAAACGTTTGTGTTTCACGTGAAACATAAACGTTTATTTTATTGCCCTAGAAACAGTACGTCTATTGAATAGACGGGCATTTTGGGGTATTCTTTTAATTATTGGAATCAGTTTGGAGAATAAGGATGAACCCCGAAGAATTTGCGGCGGCATTACGCGAGCATAATGTTGAATTGAATGCACAGCAACTAGCGCAATATCAGCAATACTACGAGCGTTTAGTTGCAGTAAATGAATACATGAATCTAACGGCAATTACGGACCGTGACGAAGTATATATGAAGCATTTTTATGATTCATTGACTTTGGCATGGGCATACCCAGCCTTGCAAACCGAACCATTGAATATGGTTGATGTGGGCGCAGGGGCTGGGTTCCCTTCAATTCCGTTGAAGATTGCCTTCCCACAATTACAAATTACGATTATTGATGCCTTAAACAAGCGCATTAATTTCTTGCGTGATTTAGTTAAGGAATTAGGCTTAGAAGGGGTTACGGTGCAACACGCCCGTGCCGAAGAATTTGGGAATAAAAATGCACCGGATCGTGAACAATTTGATGTTGCCACGGCCCGCGCATTGGCCCGTCTAAATGTATTGGGTGAGTTAACATTGCCGTTAGTTAAGGTTGGTGGTGTATTACTAGCAATGAAGGGTAGTGCCGCCAACGAAGAATTACAAGAAGCTAAGAAAGCTATTACAACTTTGGGCGCTGATTTTGGTGACCAAGTAGATGTGAGCTTACCAAATGGCGACCCACGTTCAGTATTGATTATTAACAAGGTTAAGAACACGCCGAAGAAATATCCACGTAAGCCGGGTGATCCGGTGCGTAAGCCACTATAAGAAAGGGGAAATCATGGGTCACGTTATTGCGTTAGCTAACCAAAAAGGTGGTGTCGGAAAGACGACTACTACCGTGAATTTGGGGGCGGCCTTAGCGACGTTGGGCAAAACAGTATTGATTGTTGATACTGATGCGCAAGGAAATGCAACGTCAGGATCTGGGGTCCAAAAATCAAGTATTGAACACGATGTCTATGATGTCCTCGTTCATGAAGTATCACTCGCCGACATTATTTTACCAACGTCACATGAAGGCATGGACATTGTGCCAGCTACAATTCGTTTGGCCGGCGCTGAACTAGAGCTGGCGCCAGTAATGGCACGTGAATTACGTTTAAAAAATGCTTTGGCAGACGTTCGTGAGAAATACGATTATATTTTGATTGATAACCCACCTTCACTTGGGTTGGTTACGATCAATACTTTCTCAGCGGCTGACGCTATCCTAATTCCAGTTCAGGCAGAATACTATGCCTTAGAGGGATTAGGGCAATTAATGAATAATATGAAGTTAGTTAAGCAACACTTCAACCCAGACTTAGAGGTTGAAGGCGTGTTGATGACGATGGTTGATCCACGAACTAACTTGTCAGCGGATGTTATCGCAAATGTGCGTGATTACTTTGGTGCAGATGTGTATGAAACCGTTATTCCACGTAATGTGCGCTTATCAGAAGCACCATCACGTGGCTTGGCGATTATTGATTACGATCCAAAATCAAAGGGGTCAGAAGTGTACATGAACTTGGCAGAGGAGGTTTTGGCAAACCATGGCGAGCGCTAAGAAATCAGGTTTAGGGGGACTTGGTCTTGGTGGTAATGGTGGCGGACTTGGGGCGTTATTTGAGTCACAAGGTGTTGATGCTACGATTGCAACTGAGGATACAGTTCGAGACCTAACCGTTGAGAAGATTGTTGCAAACCCATTCCAACCACGGCATGTTTTTGATGAAGATGCGCTACAAGATTTAGCTGCATCAATTAAAGAAAATGGTGTGCTACAACCAGTGATTGTGCGTCATAATCCTAAAAACAACAGTCAATATGAGTTGTTGGCGGGTGAACGACGTTGGCGTGCGTCACAATTAGCGGGGTTAAAAACTGTACCGGCAATTGTACGGAAGCTAGATGATGATCAAATGTTGCAAGCAGCCATTTTGGAAAATTTGCAACGTGAAGATTTGACACCACTTGAAGAAGCGCAAGCGTACCGTGATATGATGGATGCCTTGCATTTAACGCAAGAGCAGGTTGCTAAACGCCTAGGTAAGGCCCGTTCAGCGGTGGCTAATTTCTTACGTTTGTTGAATTTGCCAGCTGAAGTGAAGGATTTATTGAATGTTGGTGACTTATCAATGGGACAAGGCCGGACTTTATTAGGGTTACGCAATAAGCGGCGCATTGTCCCAGTAGCTAAGCGTGCGGTTGCTGAAGGGATGACGGTCCGTCAACTTGAGCAATTAGTTAATAAGCTTAATGAGCAAGGCCAAGCTGATGTAAATGATACAGTCGATCCATATGCGGCTCGTTTACAAGCAACCACCACGGCGTTAGAAGATAAATTTGGAACCAAAGTAAGTGTGACGCGCAACCGTAAAGGCGCGGGGAAGATTGAAATTTCATATTTATCGGATGACGATTTAACCCGAATTTTTGATGTTTTGAACATTTCATTTGATGAAGATTAGTGGGGTTGGATATGTACAACTTACATGACGTTGTTGAAATGAAAAAGCCGCATGCTTGTGGCGCAAATGAGTGGCAAATTATGCGCATGGGAGCTGATATTAAGTTGACCTGCCAAGGGTGCCAACATCAAGTGATGATGACACGCCATGATTTTGACAAACGCTTGAAGCGTGTCCTACGCATAGCAGAAAATTAAAGAGAGATAGGTAAAATAAAATGGCGCTTACAGCAGGAATCGTTGGTTTACCAAACGTTGGTAAGTCAACTCTATTTAATGCAATTACAAAGGCCGGGGCCGAGATGGCTAACTACCCCTTTGCGACAATTGAACCAAATGTTGGGATGGTGGAAGTGCCTGACGATCGTTTGGCCCGTATTCAGGAATTGGTACCTGCGGATAAGTTAGTACCAACGACTTTTGAATTTACAGACATTGCTGGAATTGTTAAGGGTGCTTCAAAAGGTGAAGGTTTAGGAAACAAATTCCTAGAAAACATTCGCCAAGTAAATGCCATTGTACACGTTGTGCGTGCTTTTGATGATGATGACATCACACACGTTAACGGCCAAGTTGATCCATTAGATGACATCAACACAATTAATTTAGAATTGGTTTTGGCTGATTTGGAATCGGTTGATAAGCGTTTTGCAACGGCTGAAAAGAAGGCTAAGCAAGCCAAGGATAAGGATGCTGCCGCTGAATTTGCTGTGTTAGAGCAATTGAAGCCAGCCTTAGAAGCTGGTAAGCCAGCGCGTTCAATTGACTGGAATGAAGATGAACAAAAAATTGTGCGTGGGTTGTTCTTGTTGACGTCAAAGCCAGTTTTGTACGTGGCAAACGTGGCTGAAGATGATATGGCTGACCCTGAACAATCAAAGTACTTCCAACAAATTAAGGAATTTGCGAACGCTGAAGGTGCTGATGTCATCGGAATTTCTGCCCGGGCTGAAGAGGAAATTGCGGGGATGGATGATGAAGACAAGGCTGAATTCATGGAATTGCAAGGGATTAGCGAACCTGGTTTGAATCGTTTGATTCGTTCAGCTTACCACTTGTTAGATTTGCGGACGTTCTTTACGGCCGGTGGTAAGGAAACACGTGCTTGGACGTTCCGTGCTGGTATGAAGGCACCACAAGTTGCGGGTGTGATCCACTCTGACTTTGAACGTGGTTTCATTCGTGCAGAAACGGTTGCCTTTGATGACTTGAACAGCCTTGGTTCAATGAAGGCAGTTAAGGAAGCTGGTCGTCGTCGATCAGAAGGTAAGGAATATGTTGTACAAGATGGTGACATCATCGAATTCTTGTTCAACGTTTAATTTGGGGGAATTATGACAGAATCACAAGAACAAACCGTTACAGCAGCGCTGCCTACACGCCAAGATTTAGCAACTTCTGGTTTGAGTAACCGTAACCAAGACTTTATTTGGCAAATGGTACAATTAGTAGAAGGTGATACAACCAAAGCAGGTTTGATTGCTGAAGTTGGTGCCAAGTTGCTGGATGGTCAAAAAACTGGGGCAACTGCTAAGCAACTATTTAACACGCCAGCAGAAGCATTGGGCTTCAAGGAAGTGGCAGTGAAGTCAGAAGAAGCAGCGCGTGGTTATGCATCATATGGTTTTTGGCCACTGATGTTTGACAACGCTTTGGCATTCTTTATGATGTTTAGCTTTATGTTTGGACTAACGTTGCTATTTAGTAAGGCTAATCAACAAGGGAGTGCCGGGGCAGCCGGGATTACTTCACTAGTTTTGACATCATTGCTTGGTGGGGCTTTGTTTGCGATTGTTACGCAAGTATTGGCACCAAGTAAGGATGGTACCAAAACGGCCGGCTGGATTAAGGTTGTCGTTTCAGTAGCGGCATTTGTTGGTTGGTTCTTGGCTTACATGGGATTTGCCTTCTTGCCAGCAATCATTAACCCACTATTGCCAGGATGGGTTTACCTAGTGCTTGCTGTAGTAGCCTTTATTGGCTTCCGCTTCTGGCGCGTTAAGACTGGTATGCAAGGTGGATTCCTTGGGGGAGCAACACGACCACGCCAAGCTAAGAAGTAAACACAGAAATAAATGAGGGACTAGTAATGAAGATTTTAATTGTAGATGATGATACTGAAATCGCCGAGTTACTTGAAATCTACGTCAAAAATGAAGGTTATGAACCAGTTATTGCTGAAGATGGTAAAGAAGCAATGACGCGTATTCGCACGACACCAGATATTGGACTAGTTATTTTGGACATTATGATGCCGGAAATGAGTGGAACAGAAGTGCTTAAGGAAGTGCGTAAAGATAGCCAAATTCCAATTTTATTGTTGTCAGCTAAGTCTGGCGCAATGGACAAGATTCAAGGATTGATTACTGGTGCTGATGATTATGTGACGAAGCCATTTAATCCGTTGGAAGTCATGGCGCGTGTGCGGGCTTTGTTACGCCGTTCGCAAAATGGTTTGGCGCAAACAACACCTGAAGTATTGGATATTGGTCCGTTGACGATTAATAAAGATAGTCATGAAGTTAAGACGGCCGAAGGGGTTGAAGTTAATTTAACTGCATTGGAATTTGGGATTCTATATTTATTAGCATCACATCCAAACCGCGTCTTTAGTGCAGATGACATCTTTGAACGTGTTTGGCAGCAAGAATCAGTCGTATCTGCAAAGACAGTTATGGTGCACGTTTCACACTTGCGCGATAAGTTAGAAGCAGCTACGGGTGGTAATCAAGTTGTCCAAACCGTTTGGGGTGTGGGTTATAAAATTGAAGTCTTGTAATTAGAAAGTGAGAAGTAGGGATGAAACTTAGTGCACTCGATTGGCTATTATTAGTCATCAAAGCCATTGTTTCGGCCCTGCTTTTTGTGTTATTGGGCATTGGTGTGCTTTTAGTGACGCGGTCAGCGTGGACAACGTCTAATTGGTTACTAGAATTAAGGTACATTGGCATACAACAACCAGGGGTAGTGTTGGCAGTAGCTGCCGTTATATTACTAATTTGGCTGTTTGTGGTGCGACGTCTATATGAACAAATTTTATTAGGGCATCTAATTAGTGTGGTGAGTGATTTAGCACCGCAAGTTCTCGACACAAAAAGTACAGGGATACCTGAGCGACAATGGGGGCGGCAACTTAAGCCGTTGGCAACCAATATCAATGCAGTGTTTAATACAGCGCAACAAGCAATGCTTGAAGAACGCGAAATTGAACGCTCAAAGGATGAGATGATTACCAATGTATCGCATGATTTGCGAACGCCACTTACCTCGATTTTGGGGTATCTTGGTTTGATTGTGAATGATACTGAGCACCAATTACCACAGCCGGATATGCATAAGTATGTTCGGACGGCTTATGATAAAGCAGTGCAAATGAAGTCCTTAGTTGAAGATCTATTTGATTACACCCAAGTGCATCAAGTTGATTTTAAATTACGATGGGCGCCGTTGGATTTGGCAGCTATGTTGCAACAACTAGCCGTTAATTATGAACTCGAAGCCCAAGATAAGCATGTTGTGGTGTCTGCAATTACCAAACCATCCACCATTGAAATGGTGGGTGATCCGGACCGTTTGGCACGCGTGTTTATGAATTTAATTAGCAATGCCTTGAAATATGGTGATGGGGCGACGTTTGTCCGCTTAACTGCTAAAGTGCATCAAGCTGAAAATTTGGTGGAAGTGCGAGTGACCAATAATGGTGAACGTATCCCAGCAGAGGCGATGACCCGATTGTTTGATCGTTTTTATCGGGTTGAGAGCTCACGCAATACAAAAACAGGTGGCACTGGCTTGGGCTTGGCCATTGTTGATGGTGTGGTAAAAGCGCATGGCGGCACGGTGGCGGTTGAATCAGATGATGATTTGACCAGCTTTATTGTGAAATTACCATTGCAAGCTGAGTAGGGAACCTATCTCGCTAAAAAGACCGTTAATCTGACTAAAATACGTCGGATTAACGGTCTTTTTGAATTTTAAAATTTATTTTTTAGTTGGGACGTTCTTGATTGGATTACGTTCACGCATGAAGGAAAGGAGCTTTTCAGCTTCCATCTTGTGATACACCACATTAGCAGCATCGCGCATCAATTGGCGTTCAAGATTTTCAGGATCAAACTCCACAGGGACGGGACCGTTAAAACGGGTCATTAATGCGTCAACAAAGGTGTTGTAGGCTTGCTTAGGATAGTCACCGACCGTCACTTGATCCATCGCTGCTCGGATTTCTTCAAGAGAAAAGACGGGCTTCATGAGTGAAATAATCAAGATATCCGCAACTTGCATCGTTTGGTACTTCTTTTTGACTGGTGCCAAAATTACCTTTTGCTTGACGTAGTTATTAATCATGGTTGACGTAACAGCGGGCATGTTTAATGGTGAAAGGACATCATTTACGTATGCCACAACTTGATCCATGTATAAATCAAACGTTGGTAATTCATCCCAGTGCGGGAATTTAATATTTTTAAGTTCTGTACGCCATGACATGTACTCGTTCATTTGCTGCACCATCCGTCTCTTTTTTAATCTGTACCTTTATTTTACCACATATAGAGTTCAATACTAGATTGGGTGTTTGGGACCAAGGGATTAGGTAAACCGCGTTAAAATAGATTTCAACCGGTATTTATTATGTTATGATTAGGAAATTAGAATATGAGGAGGTGGGTCGCTTATGCAAGAGTTTATGCAGTTAGACCGTAATTTAAAATTACGGGCGTTAACTGTATTTTTAACGGTCTTGTTGGGGAGTGCGATTGGTCCTAATGTTACGGTGTACTATGTCCAATATTTTGGGGCGGTTGTCACAGGATTATTGCTGATTGTGGTATCAATCGCTGGCTTTATTGCGGGACTGTATGGCGGTCATTTAGCTGATGTATTGGGTCGGAAACGGACTATGTTAATTGGTTCGGTTATGATTATTGGCGGCTATGGACTAGCGATGTTGATGAATGCGCCTTGGTATACCAATCCATATATCACGTTTATTGGCTTTTTAACTGCTTCAGTGGGGGCTTCGTTTGCTGATCCGGCAGAACAAGCCATGATGATTGATTCATCAACGCCTAAAAATCGTAAATTTGTGTTTGCGCTAATTTATTGGATTTTGAATATTGGGGTCATGATTGGTGCGGCTGTTGGTGGCTGGTTCTTTAGGGATTATTTGTTTGAATTGTTGATGGGGTCAATGTTTGTTGGGATTATCAACGCCGGAATTATTAAATTTGGGATGGCTGAGACGATGGAGACAGCGTCTGAACACATTAATTCTTCCGTTTGGAGCGCGGTTAAATCATATGGTCAAGTTTTAACTGACCGCCGTTATTTACTATTTATGGTGGGTTCGATTTTTTCGGTGGTGATTTTTTCACAACCTGATTTTTACTTAGCAGCACACTTAGCAGAATCATTCCATGATTATAATTTCTTTGGTCTTCATATTTATGGCCAGCGTATGTTGTCGTTTATGTTAGTTATTAATACAGTGATGATTGTTCTGTTGATGACGACATTTAATCATATAACTGATCGATGGACGCAAATTAAGGGCTACTCAGTGGGGTTATTTTTACAGGGCCTAGGTTTTGCAATTGCTTTTGTGCTCCAGGATTTTTGGCCATTAGCAGTGACAGCAGTTATCTTCACGATTGGTGAGATGATTAATGTGCCATCTAGTCAAACGTTGCGGGCTGATATGATGGATCCTGCAAAGTTAGGAGCGTATTCAGGTGCGTTTGCTGCAACACGCCCATTGGGAACGATTGTCGCAGGGGTGATTGTTTCAGCTTCGCATTATGTTGGTGAAGTTGGCGCTGCTGTGATGTTGATGTTATGTACTATCATTTCGATTGCAGCTGTGATGCGGGCTAATCGGATGAAGGCAAATTTTGAATAAGGGTTTGAAACATCTATGGTTCAGCATAGGTGTTTTTTATTTGAAAAAGAACGATAAAAAAGGCATCAAGCAGATGCTTGATGCCTTTAAGTAGCTGGGATAGCTGGATTCGAACCAGCGATACACGGTACCAAAAACCGATGCCTTACCACTTGGCCATATCCCAATAATAATGGGGGCTATAGGATTCGAACCTATGAACCCGAAGGAATGGATTTACAGTCCACCGCGTTTGACCAGACTTCGCTAAACCCCCATAATATAACGTTTTGGCTTTTTATCACTGCCTCAACGAATATATACTATACAGACTATTTAATCAGATGTCAACACTATTTGTTGAATTTTATTTTGCCAAGCTGTTAAAAAGTTATCTGCCGTCCATTCTTGGCGCCGGTGCCGGTTATAACCGACGCTGGCATTGTAATAGGTAATATGATTTTTATGACGAGGTGGCACCGTTGCGTGGACATGGCCATAGAAAACGTGCTGTACGTTGTCATAACGTGCCAATAATTCACCAAGACGGGGCGACCCTAAGACACCATTAACTGCATCCCAGCGTGGATCACGCATTGGATAATGTAGTTCGTCATTAATTGGTGCGAAATGGGTAAAGAATATGACCTGTTTGTGTGCTGCAGTGGCAGCTTGTAGTTGGCTTTCAATTTGTTGTAGCGCCAAGGTCATTCGTTCAAAATCAGACATTGGTTGTTGGATAACGCGATCAAAATAGACCCCTTTTTTAAAGCGGTGGACAGCTTCGGTAGTCACACCACGGGCAAATAGGTAATCATACCAACCGTTGTGGCCGATAATTCGCCAATTTGTATTTGGAATATCGATATATTTATTATGTAGATATTGTGAGGTTAAAGGGGTTTCTAGTTCTTCAAAGGACACATTACGGGCCATGTCATGATTACCAGCAATAAAATAGACCTTAGTTTGGCTGCGGACTAATTCTTGCAATTCACTCACATATGCCATTGATTTCTTAAAATCATTAAATAAATCACCAGCGATTAAATAATAATCAACTGCTAATTCATTGATGGCATGTGCTTGTTGCATCAAAATTTCTGGCAAGGGTTGCTTGTTGATATCAAGATGATTATCACTTGAAACTGCAATTTTAACCATATTAGCGCCTTTCTGCGTAGGTACGTATTAAGTCATTGTACCAAATTTCGGACTGTTTTTACACAAAAAATGACTCGAATTTCTGGGAAATTCTTGTGTAAATGAAGAATTCGGGGTAAACTTAATAAGTATTTTCTAATTATACGGATTTATAAAATAATTAAATAGGCATATTTTAAGGAGTTTCTCTATGGAACAAGAAAAGACGTTCCTGGGACAACCACGTGGTCTACAAACTTTGTTTATGACCGAAATGTGGGAACGTTTCAGTTACTATGGTATGAAAGCCATCTTGCTTTACTACATGTGGCACTTGATTGACACGGGAGACTTACATGTTACCCGTGCAACGGCAGCGTCAATTATGGCCATCTACGCGTCAATGGTATATCTATCAGGTGCAATTGGTGGATTTATTGCTGACCGTTTGATGGGTCAACGACGTACCGTGTTCTGGGGTGGTGTATTGATCATGCTAGGGCACATTTCATTGTCATTGCCATTTGGGGCCTCAGCAATGTTTGCGTCAATGGTGCTAATTGTGATGGGAACTGGGTTGCTAAAACCTAACGTTTCGTCACTGGTTGGGTCACTTTACAATGATACAGATGCACGTCGTGATGCCGGCTTCTCAATCTTCGTGTTCGGAATTAACTTGGGTTCATTTATTGCCCCATTGTTAGTTGGTTGGACGCAAGACAAGGTTGGGTTCCACGTCGCCTTCCTATTGGCAGCTATTGGAATGTTCTTTGGTTTGTTGCAATTCCACTTTGGTGGTAAGCACTTGGAAGCTAGTGCCAACTACGCGCCAGATCCACTACAACCACAAGAAGTTAAGCCTTTGGTAACGAAGGTTATCCTAGCCATTGTCGCTTTTGTCTTGGTAATCGTGTTGATGGCCTTGATGGGGTGGACGAGCCTACAAAACTACGTTAACTTGTTAACGATTGTGGCAATTTTGTTGCCAGTTGGGTACTTTGTGTTGATGATTACATCAGCCAAGGTAACCAAGGAAGAACGTTCACGCGTTATTTCTTACATTCCATTGTTCTTGGCTGCAGTATTGTTCTGGGCCATTGAAGAACAAGGATCAATTGTTTTGGCAACCTTTGCGGCTGACCGTGTTGATACATCATGGTTCCCAGCATCATGGTTCCAATCATTGAACCCATTGTTTATTATGCTATACACACCATTCTTTGCATGGTTGTGGGTTAAGTGGCGTAAGAACCAACCATCTTCACCAATGAAGTTTGCGGTGGGGTTGATGTTCGCGGGTGCCTCATTCTTGTTGATGGCTTTGCCAGGAACAATGTTTGGGACTGATGGACGCGTTTCACCATTATGGTTAGTTGGTTCATGGGCCTTGGTTATCATTGGTGAAATGTTGATTTCACCGGTGGGACTATCAGTTACGACCAAGTTGGCACCAAAGGCATTTATGTCACAAATGATGTCAATGTGGTTCTTGGCTTCATCAGCTGGTTCAGCTTTGAACGCCCAATTAGTAACGTTATACAACCCAGCTAACGAAGTTGCTTACTTCGCTTGGTTCGGAATTGCATCAGTTATCCTTGGTGTTTTGTTGGTATTCTTGGTACCACACATCAAGCGTTTGATGGCTGGTATTAAATAATTAATTTTTAAAACGCCTGTGATAGTTAACATGATTAACTGTTGCAGGTGTTTTTTGTCTGGAAAAAAGGAACTTTTTAAAATGCGATTTATTTTTTCATTTTACGCAAAAAATAAGCTATAATAACATTTGGAAGCGCTGTCTTAAATGTGGGTAGGGCGCAAAGTAATGATGATTTTTAAGGAGTTAAATCATGAGTATTAAGGGAATTTCTTTAGGTGCGGTAGCTGTATTGTCAGCATCAGCATTGTTGTCAACTGGGGTAGCGTTGGCGGATATTAATCCTGATAAATTGGGAGGAACATCTACTGCAGAGTTTGCTGTTATCCCAAATACAGATGATGATGCAGAGTTACAATTAATTTCTGTGCCAAATTTTATTTTTAGCAATGTTGATAGTAAAACTATCTATATGGGAACAGATACTCCACTTACAGTATCAAATACGCTTGATCCGATAAAAGTTCAGGATTATCGAATGAATAACAAAGGTTGGACGTTGAGTGTATGGCGAAGTGCATTTAGTGTAAGGTCTACAAATAGTAAACTTTCATCAGCTGAATTACAAATTGGCACTGATGCTGCTGACAATGGTACTAGTCTAAATGGTACTATACCAGAAGGTGAATCAAACCCATTATCAACAACAAGTAGTGCGACACATGGTGATTATAGTATGGAATTAAGATCGGAGAATAATACATTAGAATTGGGTTCAACACCCGATGCTGATTTAACAGGAATTGATGAAACAAATGGGACAATCTCTGCCGATCTTACTTGGACGCTACTACCAGGAGATTCTAATTCATTTGCACCAGCTTTGAAATAATCAATTAAACGCAAAAAAAGGGCTGAACTGAACCCCAAAAATTGGAGTGAAGTTTAAGCGGCTAACTGGTCAGAAAGATTTCGGTATTGCACCGGAGTTTTTCCGGCCAGTTTTGTTTTAATCCGCTTATTGTTGTAGTAATAGAT